>OBZV01000008.1_pt1 | contig 280625 bp, 175 predicted proteins | sample 1501581 | NCBI WGS metagenome assembly OBZV01 (sample SAMEA2580257, study PRJEB22360) | human gut metagenome | biome: human gut; feature: human-associated habitat; material: faeces | place: Denmark | collected 2008/2010
TTATTAACTAAAGCAACAAAACAATGAAGAAATTCAGACATTACGCCTTACTACTAGTTATGGCAATGGCAGTATTCGGTTGTTCAAAAGACATAGAATACAGTTCGGAAATAGATTTAATCAGTATATCCCTTATGGATCAAACGGTGAGTACAGGCGAAAAAGTAACGCTCGTTCCTACTTTTAACCCTACCAATGCTGCTAATAAGAATGTGGCATGGAGCAGTAGCAATACGGCTGTAGCTACAGTAAATGCAAATACAGGCGAAGTGGAAGGTAAAGCTGTAGGTACAGCTACGATAACCGCTACTTCTGTTGCCGACAGCAGTATAAAGGCTACTTGCGTGATAAACGTAACCTCGGGACCGACATTTGAGAATGAAGGTACACCCGGTATTGATGGGTCGAGCTGGGAAAAGGCTTATACTATTAAAACCAAAAAGCAATTGGCGCTATTAGCTACCCGTGTAAAAAATGAAAATAGTAAATGGAGTTCCAAGTTTTATAAGATGATTGCTGACATTGATTTGGGAGCTACTAATACAGAGGTATGGACTCCGATTGGATTAAGTGGTTTAGCGTTTAATGGTCATTTTGATGGTGGTAACTTCACAGTAAGTGGAAAGCTGATTGCGGCATCAGAGAGATATTTTGGGATATTCGGATTAAGTGGAAGTGACTCTGAAATTAAAAATCTCAACTTCTCCGGAACGATGGATGCAACATCAGCTACTTCTTTATACCTGGGTAGTATAGTAGGTTATGCAGAAGGTGACATTATACATTGCAGTAATTCTGGAAATTTGACTACTGTAAAAGGAGAGTTAGGCGGAATAGCTGGAGCGAATGCGAAGCCGTGTATCGCTTGTTCCAATAGTGGTAGTTTGCAGGGGGGAGAACAAGTTTTTGGTATATCTAACAAGACAATAGGTTGTAAGAATACAGCTGCAAGCATTAGTGGTAAATCATATGTAGGGGGAATTTCAGGATATAGGCAAGTTGTAATTGCTTGTTGGAGTTCTACTACGACTATCACTGGCTCTTATGTTGGTGCAATTATAGGTTACGCAGCAGAAGGAACTACTTCCTGTTATTGGAAAGAAGCCAGTGGACTGGAAGGTTGTCCTTTTGGAACAATGACCAACAGTGGTTCTTTCACCAGCAACACCCCTACAGCAGATCAGATCGCAGCCATGAATGCAGCTTGGGAAGTAGCTCAACCTACTGGTCGCGAATATAAGTTTGATGCCAATGGGGACATCGTAAAGCTTTAATAAATAACACTTTCATCAGCCGGGCAGGAGTAAAAACTGCCCGGCTTTTTTGTTCTCCCGATCTCTCTTTTCTTTCTATCAAATGAGGACGTATTTGGATGAAAATCGACAACTTGATATTATTCAGGGAACTTTAATGAATGATGGGGAATCTCAAAGAAACTTGCTTGGAGACACTCCGTAATGCTTCTTGAATGCTGTACTAAAGTACTTGGAATCTGTGAAACCAACCAAAAGAGCGACTTCCTGCACCGGAATCTGCTGTTTTAATAGATTGGCAGCTTCTGTCATGCGCATGAGTTTGATAAATTCGTTAGGCGCCTGCCCTGTCAGGGCTTTCAGTTTTTCGTAGAATATAGTACGGCTTAATGCCAGCTCACGGGAGAGCTGGTTGATGGTGAAATCCGGGTTGGCCAGATTTTCAGTAACGAGCTTTGTGCAACGTTCCAAAAACTCTTTGTCCATGGGAGATAGGAGGTTGGCACATTCGGTGTCCTCTTTCTCTTCGCTTTGCCCCGTAGCAGGAATGGAATTGAGCGAATGAGAAAGGAAATACTGCCGCATAATCTTGCGGTTTTGTAATACTCCTTTTATTTTAGTCTTCAGGATCTCCGTATCGAAAGGCTTGGTGAGATAATCGTCCGCTCCGCTTTCCAATCCTTCGAGGATGGCGTCTTTCTCCGTTTTGGCAGTCAATAGGATGACGGGGATATGCGAGGTGGTGAAGTCCGATTTGAGCTGACGACACAATTCGTCCCCCTGAATGCCCGGCATCATGACGTCGGAGATAATCAAGTCTACTGATGCCCCTTGCAGATATTCCAGTGCGGATTCTCCGTCGGGTTTGTCGATGACGGTGTAGATGGAAGAAAATGTCTTTTTCAGGTAGAAACGCAGATCGTCGTTGTCCTCTACAATCAAGATTCGTTCTTTGGCAGTATGGGCTGTCTGGTTCGGCTCATTTTCATCGTATCGGTCTGTATGCTGAACGGTTCCTGTTTCCCGGTCTGTATTTACCTCCGGTGATAGTTCGCTGCTATTGTCTTCTGTGGATATATCCGTTAGGAAGGTAGATAGAGGAGATGTTTTCCCCGACAGGATGTAGCGTGCCAGATGGCGGTTCCCTTTTCGGAAAGTGAGCAGGAAGGTGGAACCTTCGCCCTCGTTGCTGGTAAAGGAGATGTTTCCTTTATGTAGTTTCATCAGGCGACGGGTCAGCAGTAATCCGATGCCGCTTCCGGTTTCTTTGGAGTTGACGGCATTTTCGGCACGGTAGAAATTGGAGAAAATATACCGTTGTGCTTTACGCGGAATACCAATACCGCTGTCTTTGACTTCTACGGTTATCTTTTTATCATTCTGTTCTATTGTGATTGAAATAGTTCCGCCGGCAGGGGTGTATTTCACTGCATTCGATAACAGGTTATCGAATATTTTGTCTGCTTTGTCTTTATCCATCCAAAGTGAGACGGGGGCTTCGGGCACTGATAATTCCATCCGGATTTGTTTGCTTTCGCAAAGGGACTGGAAGTTAAGCACTTTTTCCTGCAAGTATGATTTCAAATCGTACTCTGCAACCTGAAGTGTGAGATGTGTTGTGTCTATCTTCTGGAAGTCGAGTAGTTGCGTGATTAAGTTGTATAGCTTTTCCGTGTTCTTGCGGGCTATCTGGAGGTATCGTTTCCCTTCTCCGGACAGTCCGTCCTCCTTGCTTAAATCGCTAAGCGGGGCCATGATAAGCGTCACCGGAGTGCGGATGTCATGGGCGGTGTTGATAAAGAACTGTATCTTTTCGGAGAAGTGCTTTTTCTCCATCTTGTTGGCAAAGAAACGCCAGATGAAATAGGTGATGCCTGCCAGCAGGATGATGTATATCAGCCAGGCGATTGCTGTATTCCAGTAAGGCTGCGCAATGTGTATGCGGATGGTTTGCTCGTCCAGTTGCTGCCTTCCGTTTTTGCTCATGCTTTTCACGTGGAAGGTATAATTGCCCGGAGGAATATTGGTATAACGGATGCTTAATTCGTTGGTAGGAGCACTCCAGTTTTGTTCGAAACCCTCCAGTTGGTAGCTGTAGTGGATGTCTTGTTGATACTGGTAAGAGACGGAGATAAAGGAAATGAGAAAAGAATTCTCGTTGTATTTCAACTCAATCGTTTTTCCTTCGTTCAGCATCCGGTTGAATTGAATCTTTTTCTCTTCGGTCTTTTCACGTGACTTTTGCGGAACTTCGAAGGAAGTGAACAGCAAGGGGGCTTCGTAAAGGGGACGGGTAAAGTTTTCCGGGTTGAAGCGCACGGCGCCGTTGGTACTTCCGTAGACGAAGTCTCCGTTTCTTAGACGGGTGTAGGACATGAAGTTAAATTCATTTGCCAGTCCGTCGAGGAAGCCGATGTTGGTTATTGCTGGAGAGGGGGAGGTGGTGATGTAGGCCAGTCCCTTGTCTGTGCTAAGCCATAGGTGTCCTTTGTTGTCGGGAAGGATGCTGTATATATAGTTGGAAGGAAGGCCGTTTGCTGTGGAGTAGGTGACGGCTTTGCCTGTTTTCAGGTCTAATAAGTTGATGCCTCCTCCGTCTGTACCGAACCACACTTTGTCGGGAGTGGGGAAATACATGGAGTAGATGAAGCTGTTGCTCCGGGTGTCGGCATTGGAGGGCGAGGTGAAATATTGTTTGAAATTACCGGTTTGTTTGTTCAACAGGTAGAGCCCGTTGGCCGTGGCAAGGGCTATCGTGTCTTTGCCGACTGTGGTTATCGAGTTGATGAGCGTAATGCCGTAGGAAGCGAACTGTTCCGCTTTACCTGCTTGAGACGGGGTATATCGGATGAGGTTGCCATACATGCCGCCAAACCATAGATTCTTGTTGTTGTCTTCTACGATTGAGTAAATGTAGTTTGTTGTCAGTGTGCCGGGACGTTCGGTGGTGAGATGCTGGCGGATGCCTGTATGTTTGTTGAGGCAGTAGACGCCTGTGCCGTAACCTCCGGTCCATACATTCCCGTTTTCATCGTTACAGAGAGTCAGGAATACGTTTTCTTTCAGGAAGTGTTTCCAGGTTCCGGACTTTAGCAGGTGTACACTGATTCCCTGGTTGGTGGCATACCATAAGTCGCCTTCATGATCTTCGAGGATAGCGTTGACGTGGTTGTTTATCAGTGATTGCGGGTTTTTGTATTCATGTTGGGTAAGTTCGAAGAGATATTTCTTCGGATTGGCGTAGGCTACACCTCCTGTATAACTGCCGATCCATAGATTGGAAGAACTGTCTTTGCAGAGGGCATAAATGCCGTTTCCTTTCAGTTCTCCTTCTTCTTCCAGATTCGCATTGAGGAAGGACCAGGAGTGTCCGGCATCACGGGTGGCTGCATAGACTCCTGCTCCGTCTACTCCCAGCAATAATGTTTGTGGGTCGTAGGGGATGATGGAACGGTAGGGGAGGTGGGGCAGCTGGTTCAGTGATTCGTTCGATAGGAAATCTCCGGTACGGGTATCCTGCACTTTTACTCCGGAGTTGAAAGTTCCTATCCAGAGCAAGTGGGTTGCGGGATCGTAGAAAACGGACTGGATGTAACACTCGGGCAATAGGGTGGTAATTGTTCCATTCTGCTGGTTGCGTTTATATAATCCTTCGGTAGTGGCGATATACAGGGTTTCGTCGGACGGTGAGAAATGGATGGTGTTGATACATTTCTTTTTCAGTATATTCTCTATGTGCCGGTCGGTGCTGTCGTAGCAGAACAAACCGTTTTTCAGTCCGAACCAGAAGCGGTCGGATGAGTCGATGAAGAGATTGTTGAGGAGTATTCCGCTTTCCGTTAGTTCCGCTACGTCAATTTCGAGGGTGAAAGCGTCGGAGATGGGATCGTATTTGAATACTTTACCGGCACTTGTATATGCCCGGAGTGTTTCGTGTGAGTCTTTCGTGAGGTAGATCATACGTCCGGCTCCGTCAACGATGATGTCTTCGCCGAAAAGGCTGTAGTTTTTTACGGTTCTTCCGTTGAAGCAGTCCACCCCTGAACGTGTTGAAATCCAGATGAAGCCTTTCTTGTCTTCGAGGATGGAGAATACGCGCTGGTTGCTTAATCCTTCCTTGGTGGTGAGGTATTGATAGGTAAAAGAGTGGCTGTTTACCTGCTTTTCTGATTGTGCGAAAATGGAAAGGGCAGGTAACAGAAGGAAGATGGTCAACAGGCAGAGAGCCGGAAAACGTTTCATGGCTTTTCGTTGGCTCGCAGACCGAAGACTTTTCCTGTCATCTGATCGATGGGCACTTGCCATACTTTGACATTGCGCACGGCAGGTTCGGAATAGTTGAACTCGCTATCCGTGTAATGGCGCATGATAATATCCAATACCCGGCGTTTTTCATCCATATCTTCTATGAATGTCACTTTGCCACGGCACATGGCGCTTTCGGAACGCATACTGTAACTGCACGCTACTTTCTCGTGCTGATATACGAGTTTATGACCGACACTGAAAGTGATGCAGACATTATTATTATGTTCCAACATCTCCAACTTGCTGCCTTCGGGACCCGAATGAAGGTATAGGATGCCATTCTCATAACCGAAGTTCATCGGAACTACGTAGGGATTACCTTCTAAATCTGTGATACCTACAAAGCAGGCATCGCAATGGAGGATAATGGACTCGATTCGTTGTTTGTCTTCGATAATGACAGTTTTCATAGATTATAATAGTAAGAATAATTAAAATGAGATGCTAAAGTACAGACTTACGATTGATTACACAAATCTATGCAGACTTTTTTCTCGTTGTCTTTGTTGGTTTGTGTAGTTGGTAACGGAGTCTGTTGGTATGTTATGGGAAGTTGGCTCGCTTTGTGTTTTGAATAAAGGGTGTATCTAATGACAGAATTATAGGTCTTTCTGACATTGGATACACCCTTCAAATCTTTTCGGCTTTACCTGATGGAATGAATTCAGCTTTTCAGCTTTACTTCTTTATAGGGTCAAACTTATTTTTCTATTAGTTCAAAGTCCAGCTGTTTCTTTTCCAGATTAGCGCGGGCTACGCGAACGGTGATAGCGTCTCCCAGACTATAGATCTTATTTTTGCGACGTCCGCGAAGACAATAGTTCTTTTCATCGAATTCGTAATAATCGTCGTCCAGATCACGGACAGGAACCAGACCTTCGCATTTGTTCTCGTTCAGTTCTACGTAGAGCCCCCATTCGGTGACACCGGAGATAACGCCATCATAAATCTGTCCCAGACGTTCGCTCATGAATTCCACTTGTTTGTATTTGATGGAAGCGCGTTCAGCGTTGGCTGCAATTTGTTCCATGTTCGAACTGTGGTCGCAGAGGTCTTCGTATTTAGCTTCGGATACACTGCGTCCTCCGTCCATATACTTCGTTACCAGACGGTGTACCATCATGTCCGGGAAACGGCGGATGGGTGAAGTAAAGTGGGTGTAATATTCGAATGCCAGTCCGTAGTGACCGATGTTGTGAGTCGAATAACGGGCTTTTTGCATGGCACGGATAGATACGGTTTCAATCAGGTTCTCTTCTTTCTTTCCGTGTATGTCGTCCAGCAGGTGGTTGATGGATTTTGAAATATCCGTCTTCGTTCCGCTTGTACGTACTTTGTAGCCGAAGCGGGCGATGAATTGTGACAGATTCTCCAGTTTCTCCGGATCGGGAAGATCGTGGATACGGTAAGGAAGCACTTTGGGCTTTTTATTTTTAGGAACTTTACCGACGAATTCTGCCACTGTTCTGTTGGCAAGCAACATGAATTCTTCTACTAGTTTATTGGCGTCTTTTGATTCTTTGAAATATACGCTGATTGGTTTTCCTTTCTCGTCAATTTCAAATTTCACCTCGTAGCGGTCGAAGTTGATGGCTCCTGCCGCGAAACGTTTTTCACGAAGTGCTTTGGCAATGGTATCCAGTGTGAGTACTTCTTCTTTGTAGTCTCCTTCTTTGGTTTCAATAATCTGCTGCGCTTCTTCGTAAGTGAAACGGCGGTCGGAATTGATGACTGTGTGCACGATGCGCGAGTCTCTGACTTCTCCCTTTTCAGTAATATCAAAGATGACGGAGAAGGCAAGTTTTTCTTCATTCGGACGGAGTGAACAGATGAAGTTACACAACCGTTCGGGAAGCATCGGGATGGTACGGTCTACCAGATAAACGGAGGTTGCCCGCTTCTCTGCTTCTTTGTCGATGATTCCTCCTTCTTTTACGTAATGTGTCACGTCGGCGATGTGCACACCTACTTCCCATAATCCGTCTTTCAGTTTGCGGATAGAAAGTGCGTCGTCAAAGTCTTTGGCGTCTTTCGGGTCGATGGTGAAAGTGGTGGTCTTGCGGAAATCTTCGCGTTTGGCAATTTCTTCTGCTGAAATCTCGGCAGGTATCTTGTCTGCGGCTGTTTCCACAGCTTTCGGATATACGTACGGCAAGCCGAATTCTGCAAGAATGGCGTGCATTTCCGTAGTGTTATCACCGGCTTGGCCCAATATGTCTATTACTTGTCCGATAGGATTCTTTGCTTTATCCGGCCATTCGGTTACTTTCACGATGGCTTTATCGCCGGTCTTTCCGCCTTTCAGCTTGTCTTTCGGGATAAAGATGTCATTGGCAAGTGTACGGTTTTCCGTCACCAAGAATGCATAGGATTTAGCTACTTCCAGCGTTCCGACGAAAGTATCGTTGGCACGTTCCAGTATTTCTATTACTTCGCCCTCGGCATCTTTGTTCTTGCGTTTGGCATAGAAGGTGATCTTTACTTTGTCATTGTTCATGGCATGTGCCGAGTTACGTTCGGCCACAAATATCGGTTCACCTCCTCCTTCGGGGATAAATGAGTTTTTGCCATTGCTCTTCCGTTGGAAAGTACCCACCATCTCTGTTCCATGGTTATTGAGACGGAACTTCCCTTTTTCTATTTCGGAAATATAATCGTCATCCAAAAGGTCATGTAGTATATCAACGCATAGCATTTTCTGCGGATGGGTGGTGAGACGCAATTCCGAGAAAATATATTTCATACTCAAGGTCTCGTTCGGTTTGGCATGGAAAAAGTCTATCAATAATGCTGCCAGCTCTTTCTTACTCATTCTTTTGCCGGCCTTTTTCTCTTTCTTTTCTTTCTTTTTCGCCATAATGTTGTCTTTTAAAAATATGTAGTTACAAAGATATAGGAATATTTTCCTTATGGAAACTTTGAAGAAAGAAAAATCTATCTTGAGTGAGAATCTGGATAAGAAAGAAAAGAGTTGTTTCCTTTAAATTAAGGAAGCAACTCTTTTCATGAACAATAAATGCTAAACTTTATTTGTTAGAGAGAATTTAGCTGGAAAAGCTCGCTTGCTTTATTCTTGATTATTTTCTAACGCAGCGGATAGAATGTCCGAAGATGAAAGTGTGTATATCGTCTGGCATTCCTGTAGTGGTTGATAAACGGTAACAACGTAGCCCCTCTTTCCCTAGCCAATCTTTGCCTTTGGTTGAGCTCCATAAATAAATATCTGTACCACTTCCAGCGTCTCCGGTTGCAGAACTATAGTAACCGCTAGACAATGCATTGAATCCTGTAATATTTGATCCAGCTCCTTTACTCCAATATCCAATAGAGGATGATTTCAGTTTAGTCCCATAAGGTGTTCCGATATAGGTTTGGAGCTTTTTCCATTCTCCCTCTGATGGAACAGTCCATCCTTCTGGTGCCAAACCTGCTTCATTGAATACTGCATACCCATTGTAATATGCCCCGTGAGTTAAAAAGGTTTGTGTGTCAGAAAATGGAGTACGGAATGCTCCCGTCGTATTATTATTCCATTCTTTACTATCTGTTACACGCGGAATCTCGGTTCCGTTCAAATAACTTTGTGCTTTTAGATTTTCAGCCATCCAATATTGAGTACCGATCTTAACTATTTTGTAACTGAATTTAGTGTCGTTAGGACGAGTATCTATTAACAAATCTGCCTCAACCGTGGTTTTAATAGGAGAGGCTGCTGTTGTAGTTGTAGAGAAATTACCATCAGCCAGATAGACTTTAGATATTGCAGACGCTGTTCCGGCAGTATAGGTACATGTATTGGTTTCTACATCCCAGACAATGCTTCCGCCATCTTCAACGGCAAGTCCTTTGGCTAAATTCGTTTTACCGTCTTCTGCTACCGGATAGATGACAACCATTCGTTTGTCAGTAGAACCTGTCTTGATATACTCCCAACAAATCTCTGCTACTTTTACATTTTGATACATCGCTTTCTGAACATCTCCAGTCTCAAAGTCTGTCGGTATTTCAATAGCATATATAGGAGCTGCTCCTTGTTGTGTCACTTCAAATGTCTTTGGAATGAGAGTAGCATCTTCTCCATAAGTAATCGTAATAGTAGTCTTACGTTCTGCATTGACTGTGTAAGCTTCTGCTGAAACAGTCAGTTTATTTCCCTCTTGTGACAAGAGACACCAAGTATCGGCGGCAGGGCGGCTAGCGTTCCAGGAACCGGTATTGGTAGTGACAGTCAATTCAACGGCAGTTCCTGCTGCATCCAGAGCTACTGGTGTGCCTGTGATTTCGAGAGATGGATCTGCTGCTTTTTGTGTTACTTTAATTTCTTGTATTTTGGCATTAGTACCAATACCAGCGGTCACTGTAACCAATGTTGAACGTGATGTGATTGTTTCATTGGTGGATGCACTGATCTTTAATGTATTACCATTCATCTTTAGAGTACACCAGCTATCCAGTTCAGGACGTGTAGCAGTCCATTCTGATTGGTTCGTGTTAATTTCAATAGACTCTTCTCCGCCGGCAGCTAAGATTGTGACAGAATTGGAAGATACTGTCATTGCGGGTGCATCGTCATCTTTATCACCACAACTTGTGATGACACAAAGCGCTAGTAAAGCACTAAAGAAAAAGTTTACATACTTCGTTGTCATACTGTAAATTATTAAAAGATTAATATTAGTCGTTTATTTTAAATGCTTCTTCCGGTCAGAAGAAGAAACAGTTACTCATAAGTCTCAAATGACCCTGGAAAGTGTCGAGACTGGGGTCTCCGAGGAAACCGGCAAATGATATTTTGCTTACTACTTCACCTGCTACGCCTCCGTTATCAGCGAATGCAAGTACAAAGGAACCATCGGATAAAAAGACAGGAATAAGTCCGATGCTATTGTCTGCTGTCCATAAGGGGAATCCGATATTATCAACAATGCAGAAATATACATTCATTGGCACAATGGATGACACATAGACACCTACTTCCTGTCCGGTTATCACAAACATATTATTCTGATAGGTGGCCTGTACTTTATAATCATAAACACTAGTCTTATAAAGGCCGGAAATAGTGTATATTCCATTTTCATCTGCAGCTGAAATTGAGATATCAGGTAGGCTGTATTGACTTCCTTGATTTACATATGTCCCTTTCCAACTGCCAACGAAATTTTCGGCGCCATATTGTAATACCTGATAAGTTAGCGTGCGTTCTCCTGATGTTATAGTCACATCACTGCCTCGTGCTTTCCCTGTATTATTGGCGCTGACAATAAAGCTTCCGCCACTGCCATCCGTTGAATGGGTGAATGATAACCAGCTCTTATTCTTTTCAGGGATGGTGACCTGTATAGGAAACGAACTCGACAATTTGATAGGTAATACTGCTGCCTGATTATTGGTGCTTTGTATTTGCTCGGCTTTATTATAAGTGAGTATGGCACCTTCCTGGATGAGAGTAGCCTGTTTGGTCTGGCTACCGTTTGTGATGATGATCTGGGCAGAACGGCCCGGATAGTCTCTGTTTTCCTGTACAGAAAGCTTAACGGTTTCTGTAGTCACTTCTGTGACCTGACACCATTCTACGTCTGATGTAGCTTTTACTTCCCCGGTAGCCTGTATTTGTATACTTGCTTCTCCACCGATCGCTTTCAGATTAAGATCTGTTTGAATGATAGTTAGAGATGGAGAGATGGTGTCGTCATCATGGCAACTGATAACGGTGAAGCAGAGGACGAATAGGAATATGTTTATTACTTTTTTCATATTTTGATCTGTCTGTTTACTTAAACTTAATTTCAATAAGGCATTAACTGGATGGAATCCATCCAATTTAGATATCCGAGGTATGTACTGCCGGTGATTTTATTAGAACTGTAAGCAGTCAGTACGAGAGAGGTAGCCGGTGATCCTACTATTGAACTGAAGAATGTATTATATTCAACGAAAGATAGAATACCATCTGCCGACGCTTCTGCAACTAGACCGTAATCTGTATCTACATACGATGTGATATAACCAAAATTAGCACCCATGTGAGCAGGTAATGCATAAGTTTCGTTATTCCCCAAAATGTATGTTCCGTAAAACTGTCCGATAGAGCCGGGTTGTTGCGGCTTTATGACTAATTTGCCAATTGATTTTTCGTAAGTCACCACAATATCTGCATCCAGATCGGAGCCTGTCATTACATAGCTTTCCTGATCTACTTTCCGCTTCAACTGCACAATGAAAGGCATAGCGTCTACAAAATTGAAAGTGCCGTCATCATTTACTTTGAGAGTCTTGTAATAGAAATAATAGAATCCGGTATAATCTTCATATTTTTTGTATCCGGCAGGATAGACTCCCTCCATGCTGACGTGTTCGGCTCCTGCATCTGTACAAGTAAATGTCATTCTGGTTTTGTTCCATTTGAAATTCTGTAACGCTTTCCCTCCGATAATGATGGGTTGGCGAAAGCGGAAACCATCTGTTGTGTAGGCAAATGCTGCATCTTGAGATTCTGTTTGAGTGGAAATATTGAAAGCGTGTGAAAAACGTTCCACTTCTCCCACTTTTTCTCCACCTGCTTTTAATATGTAAGTGTTGAGGAATGCTTCATTGGCTATCTGGTTCAGATTGTTGATATATGTGTTCCAATCAGTATCTGCCGGCATTGGAGTCATAACCATTTCATTCCGATATTTCTTTCCCTGCAATACGATCTCATTTTCGGAAGCACTCATGATTGCAAATTCATAGTCACCTTGGAAGTTACTGTTTTGGCTTAAGATTGGTGTGGAGAAGCAATGCAGTAATTCATTGAAAGTGTCAAATGTTAATATGGTGCTTTGTTCGGAGACCACTTTGTAAAGTGAAGTAATTTTAACTCCCGGTTTGGTGGTTGTAGAGCCGATTTCAGATATAATGCTCACATTTTTACCATCAAATTTGCAGAGTAATGTAATTCCGCCCATTGAATAGTTCTTTCCGGCATAATATTCTAACTTCCAACCGTTAGGCGCGTTTTTTAATAATTCGTTGCATCGTTCTACATCTGATGTAGCCCGATTGGCGGAGGAATCATCGAAATAACTGTCTTCTTGATATAGACATGACTGCAAGCTTATGCATATCGAAGCTAACAGGAAATATAGTATTTTCTTCATAATCATAAACTTTTATTCAATGGTACTTAAGTTTAGTTCCGGGATTTCTTGCTGCCGGCGCAATACAATATCACGCAAGTCATCAAGGTTAATCCCCCAGATTTCAAGCATATAGGTATAAACGATTGTGAACTTTTCATTTATAATACTTGCACCCTCTTCTCCCGCTTTGGCCAGCATATTATTCCAGTAGGCTTCGCTGTGCGTGACATACATCGCTATATTTTCTACAAAGTCTTCACGAGCTTCACTCATTGAGTAAGCTGTAACAAATCCTTTTTTCCATGCTTTGGTATTCCCACCATCCCGGTCTGTTTCCTGATACCAGTCTGTTCCTATGTATTTCCCTTCACAGATTCTATCGAATGAGGGATCATAGTTTCGCTTCTGATGTAGGATATGTGCAAACTCATGGTGCATTGTCTCAAAATAGTATTTATTGAGCATGTCTATGTCTATTTCGTTCGGGTCAAGATCATTGACATTATAAAGGGTGATTTTCTTTCCTCCTTCGGCTGTACCAAGAACCATCGTGCCACTACTGTCGTAGGCCGGAGAGCCTATCAGGTGAAACGTTTTGGGTACGTATGAACGTACGAAATTGGGGCCTGCCAATTCGGTATAGGCTTCCATCCATACATGCTTGATGATTTTGGATAGCATGACTGATTTATCGTATTCGGCCGGTACTAACTTATATTTCTGATCGCTTTCGATATCTTGCATCCGATACTTGAAGTCGATGTTGTATGGATATGTGTAATTTTTCAGTAACCATAGGTCGAAAGCATTCTCTTCTATGGCCGGAGTATCGGTGAAGATGCTGTGACTGGTATCAATATCGTCGTCATTGTTACAAGCTACAAGGCTGAAGCTTATCATGCATAATAAAGTATATATGATCTGTTTTTTCATATTTCTCCTCCTCTTTCTTTATTCGTTTGTTCTAGGATTGGGTTGCATTCCAGCCAGAATTACACTTTTAGGAATTTGGATGGCACGTCGTAAGTCATTGACTGGCATCTCATCTGTAATACTTCCATAACCATCACTGATGAATCGGCGATAGATAACAATTCCATAACGTTTTATATCTGGCCAACGTAGTCCTTCATGCAGGCTGGTAATACGTCTTATGTGCAGAATACATTGAATCATGCTTTCTTGCATTCCCTCTTCAATGGTGAAATCCGGATGTATTTTTTTCTTCGGTGTCAATGATGTCAATGGACTGTAATAGGGCATTTTCCCATAATATTCATGAATCATTTCCGGAGTCAATGTATTCTTATTCTTGGTATATGCCTTCTGCCAGGTGGTTATATCGGCAGCAGCCTGGGTGTAGTTTTTCTTCAAGGCATAAGCTTCGGCACGGTATAAAAGAATCTCATCCGTGTTGAAAACGACAGGCATATAATAGAGATAGTTACTTCCCTCATAGACTCCACTCTTACGGATGAAGCTACATTCGTAACCGCTGGTGGTGAAAGGCTTTACATATAAATAATCTGCATTTCCCCATAAACCGGATGATTGGGATGTTTCGTTACTGGCAATTAGTTTGTTGTGCATATAGCGTTTACCGGCCATGTAGTTGCTGATAAGGATACCCCAGTTGGATGTTGTACTGCTGATCAACAGGTTCGCTTTGTTGGTCGAAGCAATGTATGCGTCGGGCTGCACATTGTCGTTAGCTGTAAGTTTCCCCCATGATTCCCAGTCGCGCAACTGACCGCTTGCATCATTGCCTAATACGCGGGTGGCGTAATCTATCACTTTGTCGCAATTAGAAAAGTCAGTCTGCATGTAATTGAGATAGAAACGTGTGGCAAAAGCATAGACGGCTTTCTTGGTGAAATGGTATTTGGGAACAGAATAGTTGTCATCTGAAATGAATGGTATGCTGGCCAACAGGTCATGCTCTATCTTTTCGTATACTTCTTTTAAAGTTCCACGTTTATATTGGGGATTAACCGTCGTTTCTACTTCTTCCATATAGGGGATTCCCAATTCTTCAGCGGCATGCGAATTGTATGCGTTACAAAAGATATTGGCTAGCATAAAATGGCTGTAAGCCCGGCATACCAAGGCTTCTCCACGTTGTGGGTTTAATGATTCGGGATTTCCTTTTTGCTCGATGGCTTTTAGTACCATGTTTGCGGCGGTAATAGCTTGGTAGTATCCTTGCCATAAATAGTTAGGAGTGTCCTGATACTCTTCCTGGGTATCTTTCCAGTTGTAGCAATCTTCTTCGGCCAACTGATAATAGGAGTATTTAGGTCCATTGTCGTCGGAGTTGTCACTGTAGAGTTCAAATAACTCATTGGCTGTCACTTCGGGATAGGCGGAAATGAGAAGTTTGGTAATCTTCTGTTCTGTATCTAATTCTGTACGATTGTCCGGAAGCTTATCCAGAAAGTCATTGCAGGAGCTGGTACCCAGTCCTAATCCGCTAACCAGTAACAACGTATGCAGTATATTAATATGTTTCATAATCATTGTTTTTTATATAGATAACTGTATTGTTCTTAAAGCCCTAGTCTCACTGTTAATGTGAACTGACGAGGAACAGGTGAAGCTACTCCACCGGTATTGAAAAATTCAGGGTCCTGACCGTTCAGTTTCTTATCAGCATAGATTAAGAATAGGTTTGTAGCTTGCAGTTTCAGAGATAAATTGGACACCTTTATCGGAGAAATCCATTTCTGCGGAAAGTCATAAGTCACAGATATCTCTTTCATACGAATAAAATCTCCTTTAGCAATACGCTCTGTAGAGTAGTTGTATGCATTGTAAGCCTTGTATAAAGTTCGGTTGGCTTCATACTGCGGGCTGCTTAATATAACAGGGATATTGGTTTTGGATTCGTCACCGGAAACTGTCCAGCGGTTTTTAAACTCGCGAGGCATAGCGCTCAAATCACTATATTTATAGTTGAAATATGGATTCAGACGAACTACATTCCCGAAAGAATAAGTCATGAATACATTCAGTTTAAAACCTTTATAGGTGAATATATTTCCAAAGCTTCCTGTAATGGTTGGGTCTGTCGGTCCCTCATACTTCAGATAGTCCAGCTTTTCACGTTCCTGGAAGTTGATATCTGTTGAGGTGATGTTCCCGTTAATATTAAACTGAGGCATACCATTACTGTTCAATCCGGCAAAGGGAATGGAAAAGAGTGCGCGTACCGGATAGCCTTCACGTGCAAATCCGCTGCCGGATACAAGTTCCATCATACGTGTGCGCCCTTTTAATTCAGTTACTTCATTCTTGGTGTATGAGAAGATGAAGTCAGAACTCCAGGAGAAATTCTCTTTTTTAATGTTCTTGGTTGAGAGAGTGAATTCGATTCCATGAGACTGCATAGAAGCTACGTTAGCAAACTTATATACACTTCCTCCTACTCCCTGAGTTGGAATCAGACCGATCAGATCGTAGTTGTTACGGGTGTACCAGTCGGCAGACAGGTTAATCCGGTTGTTGATGAATCCGATATCAACCCCCAGATTAAGTTCATGTTTCTTCTCATAAGTCAGTTCACTATTCTCGATGTCTTCAATATATAGACCTGTCTCTTGAATATCGGTGAAAGGACGATAAGGAGAGAAGCTGCGAATGATTGCCTGTGAGTTGGTGACATCGGCAGGTCCACGGTCGGCAGTCAGTGAATAGGATGCTTTCAGTGTCAGGTTGGATAAAGTAGGCTCTAACGCTTGAAAGAACTTTTCTTCGTGTGCATTCCATGCACCGGATACATTCCAGGTTGGTAGCCAGCGGGAAGAACGGCTGCGTCCCATACGGTTTGTTCCTTCATAACGGAAAGTACCATTAATTGTATAACGGCCATCGTACGAGTAAGTAGCATTTGCAAAGCCTGCTACGCTACGGGTTTCCGAATGACTGAGTGAATAATACTTATTCCCGGTTTCGATGCCTTGCTTGAAGAATTGATATACATAGGATGGAATTTCTCCCATTGAGTATTGCATTCCCCAGCCTTGGAAAGAAGAATATGACCTTTGTAAGTTATTAATTTCCATGCCGGCAAAGAAATTAGTGATATGTTTCTCTGCGAACAAGTGATTCCATGAGATGGTGCTGCGAAAGTCAAGCCCCAGCATTTTGCGGTCTTGACGTTGATAAATACCTCCTTCAGGAAGTACGGAAATTGGCAATGCATAAGGATTGTCGGGATTGGTGTAAAGCCAACCGTTTTCTTTACGGATAGTAGCATCATCCAGTCCACTACGGTATGCTATGGCCTGGTTGGAGTCATCAAGAATATTATGTTCCTGGGAGGAGGCTTGATAACGGACAGCTCCCAATGCACTGATTTCCAGTTCCGGAATCACTTTCCATTTTAGTTCTCCCTGAAATTTTACATCGGTCACGTTAAGTTCGATGTAGTTATTGTTTAGTTCTTGTAAGATATTGAACGGTGCATAATTGGCTATATAGTCAGTAGAGGGATCTAATGTACGTGAGGTGTTCAATGCATACGAGTAAGGATTGATGTCAAAGTCACGGGTGACCTCTCCTGATGCGACATCTAGGGAGGAATTCATCGTTCCGGGTGCTTTCTGCTTGCGGTAAGATGCGTTGGAAATCAGACTGATAGATAAATTCTTGTATATATTATAACTTGTATTCAGATTTGCTGTATAACGCTTTACTTCACTTTGTTTATACCATCCCGGATCAAGCATGGCACTCAATGAAGCGTAGAATGAGGATTTCTCGGAACCGGATGTGATACTGACAGAATGGTTCTGCGTCATATTGTTCTCGAACAATATATCAAACCAGTTCGTATTGCGCATTTCGGCTTCACGTAAATAGGCATTACGTGTTTCAAGAGTGTTGGCTAAACCGAATTGTCCGTTACTTTCGTCAAACTGGTCTATTAATCTATACATCCGGCCATATACACCACTATTTTTCGCACGAAAAAGGTCTCCACTGTTCAACCAACCTTTTTGTTCCATTTCTTTATATATGCCCATTTGTTCTTGTGAATTCATGATGTTGAATTCATTGTAACTGGGTATCATGCGGGTAGTGAATTCACCGGTATAACTAATCTTGCTGACTCCTGCTTTTCCTTTTTTGGTAGTCACTACAATAACTCCCGCCATGGCACGTGCACCATAGATGGAAGTGGCGGAACCATCCTTTAATATTTGAAAGCTTTCAATATCATCAGAGTTTAAACCGGCAATAGCAGAACTGATTAGCGTTTCTGCATCACCTGAAGATAAATCATCCGGACCTACGTCAATAGCATCTTCCATGATTACTCCGTCTACCACCCATAATGGCTTTGAACTGCCATAGATGGAAGTTGCTCCACGGACACGGATTTTTGGCGCAGTTCCGAAAGTTCCCGATACATTCTGTACTGATACACCGGCTGCGCGTCCCTCCAATCCACGGCTGATATCAGGAAGGCCGTCCAGTTTCACGTTTTCTGCTGTCAATTGGTTGGTAGCTCCGGTAAATAATCTTTTGTCCATCTTTTGCATACCCGTTACTACTACTTCAGACAGCGTTTGTACATCTGGCATCAAGGTTACACTCATGCTTGGGACCGGAGTAAGATCCTGCGGTTTCATACCTATATAGGAGAATTGCAGAACGGACTTATTAGATACGTTTTCTATAGAAAACTTTCCGTCCATGTCTGTTAATACGCCGGATTTGCTTCCTTTGATAAGAACCGTTGCTCCGATAAGAGGTTGGTTGTCATCGCCTGAAATAACTACCCCTTTTACATTGAACACTTTTGCCTGTTTGGAGGGACCTTTAGGTGTTATAGTGACAAATTGATCTTCAATGTGATATTCTAATGGCTTATTACTAAGGATAACATCGAGTGTCTGTTCCAGGCTCTTGTCTTTTACAGAACCGGAAACGGTGAACTTCTTCACATCGTCGTACGTAAAGAGGATTTTGTATCCGGATATCTTTTCCAAGCGTTTTAGTACGGACGGCAGGCGTTCGTTACTAAATTCAATTGTGATTTTCTTTTGTGGTTGCGTCTGGGCTCCTACTTGGTAGGGCAAAAAGCATAATACGCATAGAAAACACACAATAAATAGGTTCCAATTTTTTCTCATACGTTTGTTTTTAATAACACTATTTGGATATGTTTATAATACTAGTGCGTATGAGTTGAAAAAATGGATACCCCTTTTGCGAATTATTTTTTAATAAAAGTGATAAATTGCTATTATCTGTATGAATCTGTAATATTTATGCAATAGAAAGTTAATCTATAGTGAGCGTATTGCCTTGCAAGGTGACTGTCACTTTTTTCATTCTATTAAGTAATGAGATCGTATGTTCCAGGTCTTTCGTGCGATCGGATATAAAGTGCATTTTGTACTCCATTGCTTCTTTGTTTCTGAATTCTATGTTTACATTGTACCAACGTCCCAGATTCTGCATGATATCTTTCAATGTGACATCATCAAAATAGAAATAGCCGTCTTTCCAATAAACATAAGAGTCCAGATCTACTTCTGCCAGAACGAAATTGCCGTCAGATTGAAGATGTGCATCTTCGCCCGGGTAGAGTCTGGTATATGATCCTCCTTTGGTATTGCTGACTTCTACTTTCCCGTTAATGAGTACTACGTGAGTATCTTCGGGGGTATAGCTGCGTATATTAAATTCGGTACCGAGAACACGGGTCTGTACTGTCTTGGTTTTTACGATGAAAGGCCGCTTCGGATCTTTGGTTACTTTAAAATAAGCCTCACCCTCCAAAGTGACAATACGTTCGTTGCCAATAAAAGCTGTAGGATAGACAAAATTACTATTAGCATTGAGCCAGACTTCCGTGCCGTCACATAGCACTACTTTGAAGCTTTCACCGCGAGGGACGGTAAGTACGTGTGTTTGTGTAGTTGTTGAAATGACCTGTCTGTAGTCCAGTTCTTTCTTCTCCGATTTTGAGATGACTTTCTGGGGCAGGGCTTGATTAGTTGATTGCGGTTCGTCTAATACGATCTTTTCTCCATTATCTTTTTGTAGCGTAATATGCTGGGGAGTGTTATCAGCGGTGAATACGGTAATTGGTTCGAGGACAGGAGTTGTCAGACTATTGATTAAGTAGTAAGCTCCGAATAAAATGGCGATCATGGCTGCTATTCCAATTCCCGTTTTCCAGAGGTTGGAATGCATTCGTACAGAATATTGGCGTTTTTTGAATCGCTCTAATTCCATATCTACATTGGGGAGTTCTATTCTGCTTTTTTGTCGCAGGAAGAGACTGCTATCCATAATGTCACGACAAGTTTGCAGAGCTTCTTTATCTTCAAGTATCTCTTGCAGCTGTTCGTCACTTATTTCAGAAAGGCTCTCCATGATGTCGAGTGCCTTTTCCACAGATTCATCTGTGTTATTTATATGGTCGATATCTTTGTTCATTGCTGTTCGACTGTATCATACTTGTTTATATTACGTTTAATCATAAAATAAAGACACCTGCTTTATGTTTTTTTTGCACATTCTTCGCGTATCACCTGCAATGCTTTCACGATATGCTTTCTTACTGCACTGACACTAATATTCAGTTCTTCTGCCACTTCTTGGTATTTTTTACGTTGGATATAGCATTCTTCTAAAATGTGTCTTGTATGTGGAGTCAGTTTTTCCATGGCTTTACTGATGTGCATCATTCTTTCATCCTGCTCCTGATATTCCGTCTCAACATAACTTTTAGTCAGTTCGGAATAGATTTGTATGTACTGTTCATGAGTGTTCTGATGGCGTAGGAAGTCAATGCTTTTGTTACGGACATAAACATATAGATAAGATTTGGCTGTGGCTTTATCAATTTTGGCATAATTGGTCCAGATAAATTCGAAAGCATCGCTTACGATGTCCTTACTAGCCTCCATATTATTAATCAGATGAAATGCATAATAATAAAGTTGAGGGTAGTACTCCTTAAAAAGAAAATCAAAATCAGCCTTATCTTCCACGTGCCTTAAAAGTGTTGAATAGTAAATAATTTGCCTTGCAAATAAACAAATAATAATTGAGAAAAGCAAAATGGCTTTTATTTTATATTTATCGTATCTTTGTGGCATCATATTTTTTGAATCAATATTCATGTAGAACCAGGGAAGTAATAATGGAGAGTGTTTTAATTACAGGTGCAAGTGGTTTTATAGGAAGTTTCATCGTGGAGGAAGCGTTGAAACGAAAGTTTGGTGTGTGGGCCGGAATTCGTCCCACGAGTAGCAAGAGGTATTTAAAGAACCGGAAAATTCACTTTCTGGAATTGGATTTTGCACATCCTAATGAGCTTCGTGCCCAACTCTCCGGGCATAAAGGTACTTACAGCAAATTTGATTATATCATTCATTGCGCCGGTGTGACAAAGTGTTCTGATAAAAAGACCTTTGATTATGTGAATTATCTTCAGACTAAATATTTTATAGATACGCTGAAGGAATTGAATATGGTTCCGAAGCAGTTTATATATATTAGCACGTTGAGCGTATTCGGACCTGTACGCGAGAAGGATTATACTCCGATAAGCGGAGAAGATGCTCCGATGCCTAATACGGCTTATGGATTGAGTAAATTGAAAGCGGAATTATATATTCAGAGTATTCCCGGTTTTCCTTATGTCATTTATCGTCCTACGGGAGTTTATGGTCCCCGTGAGTCAGACTATTTCCTGATGGCCAAGTCCATTCAGAAGCATGTTGACTTTTCGGTAGGTTTTCGACGTCAGGACTTGACTTTTGTTTATGTGAAGGACATTGTGCAGGCGATTTTTCTGGGAATGGAGAAAAAAGTGGTTCAAAAGGCGTATTTCCTGACAGATGGGAAAATCTATAAAAGTCGTGCCTTTTCGGATCTGATACAAAAAGAATTGGGTAATCCGTTTGTTCTTCACTTGAAATGTCCATTAATTGTGCTAAAAGTTATATCTTTGTTCGCTGAATTCATTGCTACACGTTCCGGGAGGAGCAGTACCCTGAATTCGGATAAATATAAGATAATGAAACAACGCAACTGGCAATGCGACATATCCCCGGTGATGAAAGAACTTGGGTATGTACCCGAATATGATTTGGAAAAGGGAGTTCGTGAAACCATTGCCTGGTATAAAAATGAAGGATGGCTTTAGACTTATTTAAGCGCGTAGAAACCCGGAAAGGGTTGTTTGCTGTGGAAAAGATTACACTGATTTATAATCTGTTGACTTCCATATTGATTCTGTTCCTGTTTCAGCGAATGGATCATCCATGGCACATGTTGCTGGATAGGGCTATGATCGCGGCGATGACTTTTTTGTTGATGTATCTTTATCGTCTTGCCCCCTGTAAGTTTTCAGCGTTTGTGCGCATTGTTATCCAGATGAGTCTATTGTCTTACTGGTATCCGGATACTTTCGAGTTCAATCGCTTCTTTCCGAATTTAGACCATGTATTTGCAACTGCCGAGGAGTTTATTTTCAATGGTCAGCCTGCTATCTGGTTTTGCCATACGTTTCCGCATCTTATCGTCAGTGAAGCATTTAATATGGGATATTTCTTTTATTATCCTATGATGCTGATTGTGGCGTTATTTTATTTCATTTATAAGTTTGAGTGGTTCGAAAAGATGTCTTTTGTTCTCGTCACTTCTTTCTTTATCTATTATCTGATTTATATATTCGTTCCTGTTGCAGGGCCTCAATTCTATTTCCCTGCTATCGGGATTGATAATGTATCTAAAGGTTTTTTTCCTGCTATCGGTGACTATTTCAATCATAATCAGGAATTACTTCCCGGACCGGGTTATCAGCATGGATTCTTTTATAGCTTAGTGGAAGGTTCGCAGCAGGTAGGCGAACGTCCTACGGCAGCATTCCCCAGTTCGCACGTCGGCATTTCTACTATTTTGATGATTATGGCATGGCGTGGCAGTAAGAAATTGTTTGCTTGTCTGATACCTTTCTATATGTTGCTTTGCGGGGCTACCGTATATATTCAGGCGCATTATGTGATTGATGCCATTGTAGGATTTTTCTCTGCATTCCTATTGTATGTGGTTGTGACCTGGATGTTTAAGAAGTGGTTTGCACAACCGATGTTTAAGTAGAAAATTGGAATATACTTCTGTGTTTTGAAACAGGTAATCTCCATCCGCAGGAGTCAGAGTTTGCGGATGAAGATTATGATCTATGGTGGATTAAATTTCCGGATTCTCTTTACGTTGGGAAGTGATTTCTTCAAATATGCGGAAAAGTTCTTCCTTTGTTTCTGCCCGTAACATGGCAATACGTGTATTACGGAAATTAGGTATTCCTTTGAATAATGGACTGGCAGCCAAATGACGGCGTACGTGCAGAATACCTCTGCGCTCATCAAGTAGATTTACACTGTCGACCACTTCCTGGCGAAGCACTTCCATGCACCAGTCGAAACTTAGCGGTGGTAATTCTTCACCAGTTTCCAGATAGTGTTTCACCTCTTTGAATATCCATGGACGACCAAAGCTGGCACGACCAATCATGACGGCATCTACTCCATAACGGTCAAAACACTCTTTGCAGCGTTCGGGCGTCGTCACGTCACCATTACCGATGATAGGAATATGCATCCGTGGATTATTCTTCACTTCGCCTATTAATGTCCAGTCTGCTTCTCCGGTATACATTTGTGCACGGGTGCGGCCATGTATAGTCAGTGCAGCAATGCCACAATCCTGTAGCTGTTCTGCTAGCTCTACAATTACTTTGTTGTTAGCATCCCATCCCAGACGGGTCTTGACCGTTACGGGGATTTTCACCGCATCTACTACCGCACGGGTGATCTCCAGCATCTTAGGGATATTCTGTAACATACCTGCTCCTGCTCCTTTTCCGGCTACTCTTTTTACCGGGCATCCGAAATTGATATCCAGAATATCAGGTTGTGCCTGTTCCACAATCTTGGCAGCTTCCACCATCGTTTCCGTATCTTTCCCGTATATCTGGATGGCAACCGGACGTTCGGCGTCACTGATACTTAGTTTCTGCGCAGTCTTGCTGACAGCACGAATCAGTGCATCGCTCGACACAAATTCGGTGTATACCATATCTGCTCCGAACCTCTTGCACATCAAGCGGAAAGCCGGATCAGTGACATCCTCCATGGGAGCAAGTAAGATGGGATATTTACCCAGATCTATTTGGCCTATCTTCATATATGAATCTGATATTTACTGTTTATGATTGAAGTAACTTCTTGTTTTCGCTGCAAAAATACGGAAAAAAGCCTACCTTTGTACGCATTCATTTGCTTAACTGATACAAATAAGTATATATTCTATGAGTCTTAGTTTGAAAGATTTTGAAATAATGGCCCCTGTCGGTTCGCGCGAATCTCTTGCTGCGGCTATTCAGGCAGGTGCCGATTCTATCTATTTCGGTATAGAAAACCTGAACATGCGTGCCCGTTCGGCCAATACGTTTACGATTGATGATTTGCGGGAAATCGCCCGTACGTGTGATGAACACGGGATGAAAAGTTATCTGACGGTCAACACGATTATCTATGATAAAGATATTCCATTGATGCATACTATTGTTGATGCAGCCAAGGAAGCCGGAATCTCTGCTGTGATTGCAGCTGATGTGGCGGTGATGAATTATGCCCGTCAGATAGGGCAGGAGGTACACCTTTCCACTCAACTGAACATCTCCAATGCAGAGGCTTTAAAATTCTACGCACAATTTGCAGATGTGGTAGTATTGGCCCGTGAGTTGAATCTGGAGCAGGTAGCCGAAATCTATCGCCAGATTCAGGAAGAACATATTTGTGGTCCGAGCGGTGAACAGATTCGTATTGAAATGTTCTGTCACGGTGCGCTTTGTATGGCTGTATCGGGTAAATGTTATCTCTCTTTACATGAGATGAACCATTCTGCCAACCGTGGTGCTTGTATGCAGGTATGCCGCCGTTCCTATACTGTCCGTGACAAAGAGACGGATGTGGAACTGGATATTGATAACGAATATATCATGTCACCGAAAGATTTGAAGACCATCCACTTTATGAATAAGATGTTGGATGCCGGTGTGCGTGTATTCAAAATTGAAGGCCGTGCCCGTGGACCTGAATATGTACGTACAGTGGTAGAATGTTACAAAGAGGCTATCAAGGCTTATCTGGAAGGAACATTTACCGACGAAAAGATTACAGCTTGGGACGAACGTCTGAAAACTGTATTCAACCGTGGCTTTTGGGATGGCTATTACTTGGGACAACGTCTAGGCGAATGGACCAGAAACTATGGTTCGGCAGCTACGGAACGTAAGATATATGTAGGTAAAGGTATCAAATACTTCTCTAACATCGGAGTTTCTGAATTCCTGGTAGAGGCTGCGGAAGTCAGCGTAGGCGATAAACTTCTCATTACCGGACCGACCACAGGTGCTCTATTCATGACTTTGGAAGAAGCCCGCGTTGACTTGGAATCCGTACAGACTGTGAAGAAAGGCCAGCACTTCTCCATGAAATCGGATAAGATACGCCCCAGTGACAAGCTGTATAAACTGGTATCAACCGAAGAACTGAAGAGGTTCAAAGGACTCGATATTGAGCAAAAAAGAGGCTAACTGCTATTTCTCAACTTTTAATTCTCAATTCTCAATTTAAATGAACTATATCTATGAATTGGAAATGAAGGTGCGTGATTACGAGTGCGACCTTCAAGGGATTGTTAATAATGCGAACTATCAGCATTATCTGGAACATACCCGCCATGAGTTTCTGACGTCGGTAGGCATCAGTTTTGCTGCACTCCACGAACAGGGAGTCGATCCGGTAGTGGCACGCATTAATATGGCATTCAAAACGCCGTTGAAAAGCGGAGATGAGTTTGTCTCTAAACTCTATATGAAGAAGGAAGGTATCAAATATGTATTCTATCAGGATATTTTCCGTAAGAGTGATAATAAAGTAGTAGTGAAATCCACTGTTGAAACGGTATGTGTGGTAAACGGACGTTTGAGTGACAGCGAATTATTCGATAGCGTCTTTGCCCCTTACCTGAAATGAGCAGTTCCGAGGAAGAACAGATTTATAGTATCGCCCTGACAATGGTGCCCGGTATCGGTCACATAGGGGCGAAACATCTGATAGACGGGATGAATAATGCTGTTGATGTCTTCCGTCTGCGTAAAGAAATACCGGAACATATTCCTGAAGTGAGTCAACGGGTGGTAGATGCGTTGGATTGTCCGCAAGCTGTGATTCGTGCCGAACAGGAATATGAATTTATCCGGAAGAACCGGATTTCCTGCCTGACTTTCCATGATGAGGCTTATCCTTCCCGTTTGCGGGAATGTGAAGATGCTCCTATCGTCCTTTTCTTTAAAGGAAATACCGATTTGAATTCCCTGCATATAATAAATATGGTAGGCACCCGTAATGCCACTGATTATGGTACCCGGATTTGCGCCTCTTTCTTACGCGATCTGAAGACATTTTGTCCTGATGTGTTGGTAGTCAGCGGGCTTGCTTATGGGATCGATATCCATGCACATCGTGAAGCGCTGGTCAATGACCTGCCTACGGTAGGTGTTCTTGCTCACGGTCTGGATCGCATTTATCCTTATGTCCATCGAAAAACAGCCATTGATATGCTCGAAAAGGGAGGACTATTGACCGAATTTCTGTCCGGTACGAATCCCGACAAACATAATTTCGTCAGTCGTAACCGCATTGTCGCAGGTATGTGTGATGCTACGGTTGTCATTGAATCGGCAGAAAAAGGAGGCTCATTAATCACTGCTGAACTTGCTGAAAGTTATCACCGTGATTGCTTTGCTTTTCCCGGCCGGATAAATGATGAATATTCAAAGGGGTGTAATCGGTTGATTAGAGATAATAAGGCTTCCTTACTATTATCGGCTGAAGATCTTGTACAGGCAATGGGATGGAATATACCGGCAACTTCTTCCGAGAAAGTAAATGTGCAACGTAGTCTTTTTCTCGACTTGTCCGAAGAAGAACAGAAGATTGTCTCTATCCTGGAGAAACAGGGGAATTTACAGATTAATTCTCTGGTAGTAGAAGCAGATATTCCCGTACATAAGATAAATGCAATTCTTTTTGAACTGGAAATGAAAGGGGTAGTTCGTGTATTGGCAGGAGGAATGTATCAGTTATTGAATTAACTCGTATAGACTAACTTCATATATGGATATAAAAAAAGGAGCAACGCCTTGCTCCAACCTTTGTTAACCTTAAATCTAATACTATGAAAAAAATCACATGACAAATGTATGTCTTTGCAAACTAACCTCCAAATAATTCTGTTGTATTTGTTTCTCTTTTAAATTCTTTCACTGATTTTCACTGTTATCGCACACGGAACACTTTTAATGGCTAAAATAGAATGCTTTTAGGATAAGTAATAGGGAGGAAAGTAAGTCTTCCTGAATACTATTGCAGCTTCTAGGAAAATTAGAAAATAAGGTCTGAATATAAGTGTTTTCTTGGTTTAAAAGGAACACCCCGTTGGTTTAAAACCAAGGCATCGTTCCTTTAAAACCAACGGGGTGTTCCTTTTAAAGGAAAATGTGAACCTGTATATTGCTGTGTAGTGTATAGAATTATTCTTTCATAATAGCCATGGTTGATTTTTTGCTGCCAAATTCGATGACTGTCAATGAATGCTTTTATGAGAATGCTATAACACTGATGCTTGTCGTTACGGGGCATAAGTCCTATATAATAAAGGAAAGCGTTATGACGACTCTTTTGGAAAAAATCAACAGAAATTCCCATAATATAGAAGGAGGTAGTGTGATTCATTCGAAAAACTTGGCGTTGAAAGATGGCATAACATATATGCCGATATAGGATGTTTTTGTTTGTAGTAGTACAAAAAAGGCGAGGCAAATGCCCCACCCTGAATGTTTTCACAACGGAATAATCCTTATTGTGATTTGCTTTAAATTAGTGTGGCAAAGATAGTAAATTATTTTGTTATAATGTCTAATTTGTGGGAAAATATTAATATATTTGAGGAATTATAATAAGGTTGGGTAAATATGAAAAGAATATTGGGATTAGACTTGGGAACCAACAGTATTGGTTGGGCATTGGTCGACAGCGAAGAGCAGAGAATTTTAGGAATGGGTAGTCGGATTATTCCGATGGATCAGGGTGTGTTGGATACTTTCAGTGGGGGGAATCCGGTAGAGACTCAAACAGCTGCGCGAACGGCCTATCGTGGCACACGCCGATTGCGCGAAAGAGCATTATTACGTCGTGGGCGTCTGATTCGTGTTTTGAATATGATGAAGTTTTTACCCGAACATTATGCTTCTCAAATAGATTTTGAGAAGCGATTAGGACAATTTCTTGATGAAAAGGAGCCCAAACTAGCTTGGAAACAAAATGATGAAGGGAGGTTCGAGTTTATCTTCCAACAATCTTTCAATGAAATGATAGAAGAGTTTAAGAACAGTGGGGTGGTTGGAGAAGATAAAAAAATCCCATACGATTGGACTATCTATTATTTGCGTAAGAAAGCTCTTTTCCAAGAGATAGAGAAGGAAGAATTAGCTTGGATTTTATTAAATTTCAATCAGAAACGGGGATACTATCAATTAAGAGGGGAAGAAGAGGAAGAGAATCCTAACAAATTAGTAGAATATTATTCATTGAAAATAGTGGATGTCATAGCCGATGAGAAGCCGAATAGTAAAGGTGATACATGGTATTCTTTGCATTTAGAAAACGGTTGGATTTATCGTCGTTCCAGTAAGATTCCATTATTTGAATGGAAAGATAAAACACGTGACTTCATTGTTACTACAGATTTGAACGATGACGGAACGGTTAAAAAAGATAAGGAAGGAACAGAAAAACGGTCTTTTCGTGCGCCAAGCGAAAATGATTGGACATTGCTGAAAAAGAAGACGGAGAGTGATATAGAAAAGTCTCATAAAACAGTTGGTACGTATGTTTATGAGACATTACTGCAAAATCCTATGCAAAAAGTTCGTGGAAAGCTTGTACGGACAATCGAACGTAAGTTTTACAAGGATGAACTGAAACAAATTCTTGAGAAACAAAGAGAGTTTCATCCCGAATTGAGAGATGAAGATTTATACAACGACTGTGTAAGAGAGTTATATCGGAGTAATGAGACGTACCAATTTATTTTAAGTAAAAGAGATTTTGTGCATTTATTCTTAAACGATATTTTATTTTATCAGAGACCATTACGGAGTCAGAAGTCCGCGATAGGTGATTGCATACTTGAATTTAAAACATACAAAGATAAAGATGGAAATGATATTAAAGAGTATCTGAAGGTCATTTCAAAATCCAATCCTCTTTATCAGGAATTCCGTATATGGCAATGGCTGTATAATTTGAAGATATATCGGAAGGAAGATGACGAAGATGTTACTTTGCAATTTATTGCAAACATTGAAGATAAAGAACAGCTATTTGATTTCTTGAATAATAGGAAAAATATAGAACAGAAACCTTTGCTTGAGTATTTGATAAAGGCAAAAGGTCTGAAAAAACAAGTAAAGACGGAGGCATATCGATGGAATTATGTTGAAGATAAGATATATCCTTGCGGTGAAACAAAGACGATGATTTCTACACGTTTGGCTAAAGTGGAAAATATTCCAGATGATTTTCTTACAAAAGAAATAGAACAAAAACTTTGGCATATTATTTATTCTGTTACGGATAAAAATGAGTTTGAGAAAGCATTGAGAACTTTTGCAGAAAAGTATGATTTAGATATTATTTCTTTTGTGGATAATTTCAAAAAAATTCCTCCCTTTAAAAATGAATATGGATCGTTCTCCGAAAAAGCAATAAAGAAACTGTTACCTTTGATGCGTTTGGGGAAATATTGGAAATGGAGTGATATTGATAATAATACTCAAAATAGAATATCCAAAATAATCACAGGCGAGTATGATGAAGAAATTAAGGATATAGTTCGCGAGAAGTCCATTGCTCTAACTAATGAAGACGATTTTCAAGGTTTGCAGTTATGGTTGGCTCAATATATTGTTTATGGGCGACATTCAGAAGCTGATATTGCAGGAAAATGGCATTCGGTCGCTGATTTAGAAAAGTATTTGAATGAGTTTAAACAGCATTCCTTACGTAATCCGATTGTAGAACAAATAATCACGGAAACTTTACGGGTAGTGAAAGATATTTGGCAAAAATACGGACAGGGAGCGGAAAACTTTTTTAGTGAAATCCATGTTGAGCTTGGACGTGATATGAAGAACACTGCTGACGAAAGGAAAAAAATAGCTAATGTTGTAACAGAAAATGAGAATACCAATTTGCGAATCAAAGCATTATTAATGGAATTAAAGAATAATTCTGATGGCAAATTGGAGGTTGAAAATGTCCGGCCCTATTCGCCCATGCAACAGGATATTCTGAAAATATATGAAGAGTATGCAATTAGCACTGGGCTTGATAACGAAAAGGATGAAAAGGTAAAGGAAGATATAAAGAAAATAAGCAGGGTTGCACAACCTACAACGATAGAACTACAACGCTATAAACTATGGCTGGAGCAAAAATATTGTTCTCCATATACGGGTAAAGTCATCCCGTTAGGTAAGCTCTTTACCGAAGAATATCAGATTGAGCATATCATTCCAAAATCTCGTTACTATGATGATAGTTTCAGTAACAAAGTAATTTGTGAGGCTGCTGTAAATAAATTAAAGGATAAGTGTTTAGGATTGGAGTTCATAAAAAACTTCCATGGGCAGATTGTGGAAACAGGCTTTGGGCAAAAAGTAACTGTCTTTGATGAAGAATCTTATCAGAATTTTGTAAAGCAGCATTATGCCCATAATCGTTCTAAAAGAACAAAGCTTCTATTGGAAGAAATACCTGAAAAGATGGTAGAGCGTCAAATGAATGATACGCGTTATATCAGCAAATTTGTCCTCCCTCTTCTGTCAAGTCTTGTACGTGCAGAAAAAGATGACGATGGAATAAATTCAAAAAATGTACTTCCTGGAAATGGTAAGATTACAACTATATTGAAACAAGATTGGGGGTTGAATGATGTTTGGAATGACTTGATTCTTCCTCGTTTTGTGCGAATGAATGAGTTGACAAGGACTACCGCATTCACCAGTTGGAATGAACAATATCAAAAATATCTGCCTACTGTTCCATTAGATTTATCAAAAGGGTTTCAAAAGAAGCGTATTGACCATCGACACCATGCAATGGATGCTTTGGTAATAGCCTGTGCTACTCGTGACCATATCAATCTGTTAAACAATAAACATGCAAATACGGATACAGTTCGATATGATTTACAACGGAAATTACGACTGTTTGAGCGAGTGACATATATTGATCCGCAAACAAAGAAAAATGTCACAAAAGATGTTCCGAAAGAGTTTAAAAAGCCATGGGATAATTTCACTGTTGATGCTCGTAATGAATTGGAAAGAATTATTGTTAGCTTTAAACAAAACCTGCGTATAATTAATAAGGCAACCAATATATATACGAAATATGAAAACGGTAAAAAGATAAAGGTAAACCAGAAAGGTCTTAATTGGGCAATTCGTAAGCCTCTACACAAAGAAACTGTATTTGCAAAAGTATCACTTCGTAAAAGAAAAACCGTACGTTTGAGTGAGGCTTTAAAAGATTGGGAAAAGATAGTCGATAAAAGGCTAAAACAAGAAATAAAACGGCTTACCTGTCAATATGGTAAATTTGATGTGGATACAATCTTGCGATATTTTAAAGATCGGAAGTACCAGTTTGGAGAAGTAGATGTATCAAAAGTAGAAGTATATTATTTTGATGAAGAAAATGCGGCGGTGCGAAAAAATGTAGATACATCTTTTACAGAGAAGTTTATTCAAGAATCTGTAACAGACACTGGCATACAAAAAATCTTGCTTAATCATTTAGAGGCAAAAGGGAACAAGGTTGAAATTGCGTTCTCTCCTGAAGGTATTGAGGAGATGAACAAGAATATCATTCAGCTTAATGAAGGGAAGTTGCATCTTCCAATATTTAAAGTTCGTGTTTATGAAACAATTGGTAATAAATTCTCTGTTGGAGTAAAAGGAAACAAGAAAGACAAATATGTGGAAGCGGCAAAGGGAACCAATCTGTTCTTTGCTATATATGTAGATGAAAATGGTATTCGCTCTTATGAAACTATACCTTTAAATATCGTAATAGAACGTTTAAAACAAGGATTAAGTGTGGTTCCGGAAAAAAATAGAAAGGAACATAGTCTATTATTTTATTTATCTCCTAATGATTTGGTATATGTACCTATAGAGGATGAACGAGAAAACATTCACGCTGTTAATTTGGACCAACTTAATAATGAACAACGGAAGAGAATTTATAAAATGGTAAGTTGTACAGGTTCAGAATGTCATTTTGTTCCTTATTATGTAGCAAGTCCTATAATAAACAAAGTTGAATATTCGCCATTGAATAAGATTGGAAGGAGTCTGACTGGAGAGATGATTAAAGACGTTTGTATAAAATTGAAAGTTGACCGATTAGGAAATATTAAAGGCATATCCGGTTTATGAATAAAAACAATAACACCCCAATCCCCTCTGATTTCTTTCTTTACAAAGACAGTAATGGAGAAGTGAAAGTCGAAATCTATATCTTTAATGAAACAGTTTGGCTGACACAGGATAAGATTGCGCAATTGTTTGGAGTGGATAGAAGCGTGGTGACAAAACATTTGAAGAATATCTTTCAAACGGCTGAATTGCAGGAGGATTCAGTTAGTGCAAAAATTGCACTAACTGCCGCTGATGGTAAAAAGTATCAGACGAAGCTATACAATCTTGATGCTATCTTATCCGTAGGTTACCGTGTCAACAGCATTCAGGCCACACATTTTAGAATCTGGGCAAACAGCGTACTGAAAGAATATTTGATTAAGGGTTTTGCCATGAACGACGAGCGATTAAAAAATTCGCAAACGCTATTTGGCAAAGATTATTTCGAGGAGCAATTGGCCCGTATTCGTGACATTCGTAGCAGTGAGCGTCGTTTTTATCAAAAGATAACTGATATTTATTCGCAATGTAGTGCTGATTATGAAGCTGGTAGCGAGGTGACAAAGAAGTTTTTTGCAACTGTTCAGAATAAGTTGCATTGGGCAATTTCCGGACAGACGGCAGCGGAGATAATTGTTGCCCGTGTGGATGCAGAGAAACCTAATATGGGATTGACTACTTGGAAAAATGCGCCTAACGGGATGATACGTAAACCGGATGTATCCATCGCAAAGAATTATCTCAATGAAACTGAAATGGATGATTTGAATCGTATTGTTTCGATGTATTTGGATTATGCAGAACGTCAAGCGAAAAAAGGACAGGTGATGTATATGAAAGATTGGGTGAAGAAGCTAGATGCATTCTTGCAATTTAACGAAGAAGCGGTATTACAACATAGTGGGCAGGTGAGCCATGAGGTCGCCAAAGCATTGGCGGAACAAGAATATGACAAGTTTCATGCTAGGCAACTTCGGAATTACGAATCGGACTTTGATAAACTTTTGAAAGGAATGAATCATGATTAAGAAAACACTTTATTTCGGAAATCCGGTTTATCTATCGTTGCGCAACGCGCAGTTAGTTATTAAACTGCCTGATGTGGAAAAAGCAACGGCCTTACCGGAAGCATTGAAAAAGCAGGCGGAAGTAACAAAACCTATAGAAGACATTGGCATTGTTGTGTTGGATAACAAGCAAATCACCATCACTTCCGGTGTGTTGGAGGCTTTGCTTGAAAACACTTGCTCCGTAATCACTTGCGATAGTAAGAGTATGCCAGTTGGACTGATGCTTCCTCTTTATGGAAATACAACGCAGAATGAGCGTTTTCGTGAACAATTGGACGCTTCGTTGCCATTGAAGAAACAACTTTGGCAACAAACTATTCAGGCGAAGATTAACAACCAAGCATCTGTGCTCAAAGATTGTATGAATGAAGAGGTAAAGTGTATGCGCGTGTGGGCAGCTGATGTACGTAGTGGCGACCCTGACAATTTGGAAGCACGTGCTGCTGCATATTATTGGAAATCTTTATTTGCAGATGTTGACGGTTTTACGCGAGATCGTGAAGGTATTCCTCCAAATAACCTATTAAACTACGGATATGCAATTCTTCGTGCAGTGGTAGCACGTGGGTTGGTAATAAGTGGGTTACTTCCTACTTTGGGTATCCATCATCATAATCGATACAATGCTTATTGCTTGGCGGATGATATAATGGAACCTTATCGTCCTTATGTGGATGAATTAGTATTTAGCTTGATACAGGAGTATGGAAAGGGTGTGGAGCTAACGAAAGAGGTGAAAACACGACTGCTTATTATTCCGACATTGGAAGTAATAATTGGAGGTAAACGCAGTCCCTTGATGATTGCTGTGGGACAAACTACTGCCTCACTTTATAGATGTTTCAATGGAGAGCTTCGTCGAGTTGCCTATCCCGAACGGTAATGGATCGTCTTAGTGAATATCGTATAATGTGGGTGCTCGTTCTTTTTGATTTGCCAACTGAAACGAAGAAGGAAAAGAAAGCTTATGCGGATTTCAGAAAGAATCTGCAAAAAGATGGTTTTACGATGTTTCAGTTTTCCATTTATGTGCGTCACTGTGCTAGTAGCGAGAATGCAACCGTACATATAAAAAGAGTTAAATCTTTCCTTCCGGAGCTTGGGCATGTCGGAGTCATGTGTATTACGGATAAGCAATTTGGGGATATAGAACTTTTCTATGGAAAGAAGGTGCAGAGTGTCAATACACCAGGGCAGCAATTGGAATTGTTTTAGAACACAAAATCTCGCATTAATGCGAGATTTTGTGTTGGAAACATTCTTCTTTTTTCTTTTCTAATCTTCTTTGTAACTAATTGAATTACATTTTGTTATATGAAATGTATTGTTTCCAGTGGTTCAAAGATACTAATTTGAAAGCAAATCACAACAGTATTTTACTCGAACTCGTCCTGTTCAAATTGTTTCCAGTGGTTCAAAGATACTAATTTGAAAGCAAATCACAACATACCTTGAAAAGCGTCCTCTTTCTATTCATTGTTTCCAGTGGTTCAAAGATACTAATTTGAAAGCAAATCACAACAGGTAGCCGTCCTTCTTTCTACCACAAATGATTGTTTCCAGTGGTTCAAAGATACTAATTTGAAAGCAAATCACAACAGAATCCACACCGCTGTTCTGACTTATTTATTGTTTCCAGTGGTTCAAAGATACTAATTTGAAAGCAAATCACAACGTGTACTCTGATTGTTATTCTTAGCTACTGATTGTTTCCAGTGGTTCAAAGATACTAATTTGAAAGCAAATCACAACACGTTCCACCGCTTACTGCAATTCTATTCAATTGTTTCCAGTGGTTCAAAGATACTAATTTGAAAGCAAATCACAACTTTCGTTTGGCTAGTACTTAAACTCGCAGAATTGTTTCCAGTGGTTCAAAGATACTAATTTGAAAGCAAATCACAACTATTCCGGTCGTCACGTACGTTGTGTATCATTGTTTCCAGTGGTTCAAAGATACTAATTTGAAAGCAAATCACAACCCTGTTGGCGGTAATGAGTTCCTTTGCCGAATTGTTTCCAGTGGTTCAAAGATACTAATTTGAAAGCAAATCACAACTACTCTGTATTTTTTAATAAGTTGTTTAACATTGTTTCCAGTGGTTCAAAGATACTAATTTGAAAGCAAATCACAACCGTCCTTTGCAAGACTGAAAATAGATCGTAATTGTTTCCAGTGGTTCAAAGATACTAATTTGAAAGCAAATCACAACAAGATCGCCAATGCCTTTTAACTTGATATTATTGTTTCCAGTGGTTCAAAGATACTAATTTGAAAGCAAATCACAACGGACTGACATGATACGCTTTCTTTCCGCGCATTGTTTCCAGTGGTTCAAAGATACTAATTTGAAAGCAAATCACAACCACGGCTAGGGATGATGTTAAGACGTTGGAATTGTTTCCAGTGGTTCAAAGATACTAATTTGAAAGCAAATCACAACATTAATTCTCAATATGACACAGAACGTGCATTGTTTCCAATGGTTCAAAGATACTAATTTAAAAGTAAATCACAATCCATTCATGTATCTCTTTTTAATATAAATATGTTATTTCTTGTGATTCAAAGATTGCCATTTTTGTATAAGCATTTTAAAGTTTCCTTTTGTGAGCATTAAACTTAATTCTAATGTTAAATATTAAGAATGCTCAATCTCTTTCAATTGCTTAGTAATTAGGTTAATAAAGGTGGGTATTTCTTTATATTAACAATAAAATCCCAAATGACTTGACAAACGCTTTTTGATGTTGTATATTTGTATAACGAAAGAAACAATGAAACGACAAATTAAAACTTTAAAAACGAAATGAGACGAATCTTATCTTTTGCTGTATTAGCTGCATTGTACTTCCCCGGATGTACGACCAGTAAAAATGCAGTGCGTTGTCTAAGCCGATGGATTAAAGACTGTAACCCGTTGACCAAAGAACTTGTACCGACCGGTTATATGCCGTATAATCATCGTTATCTGACGATGAAACAGTATAATATTATAACAAAACATCTAGGAGATCCTTATGAGGATTAGGGTATAGACGACCCGATAAAAAGCTTGAGGCTGCAACCTTTTATAGGATTTGCAGCCTTTTTTGTTGCATAAATTCAATGTATCCCCTTCTGAAAGCTACATTCGGGTTTTTAATAAACTTGGATACCGTTTCTAATAAACTCCTTGAGAATTTATTAGAAACTCAAAAGTCGTTTATACAGAAAAGATAAACTTTTTTCGGTGTACTGAAATGAGAAATATACGCAATCTTTGTGTGTTTGGTTAATAATCACTACATTATTAAAGACAGTCTCATTTCATCTTTATTTGTGTAACCTTGAATGGGTAGATGTTTCTTCTTGTAATTCTTTATTTTAATTGAAACTTATCATACAATCATATATGATTGTGAGTATATGAATGTGAATATGTTACTTTGGAGAATAAATTATGTCTGGCAAATCAAGAATCTTAAATGAGAGAGGTATATCAGTCATATAATATTTAGCAGAGTAATAACAATGAAAAAATGATGAAATGGATACTCTTAAATTGCATTCACACTTTGAAAATTTACTGTATGTGGGAAGAAGCGTGCTCACTAATACAAGTAGCCGCATTCAAAGATTGTTTTTTAAAAAAGAGATGTGTATATATGAATACTTGTTTAAAGAGGAAGCAAGTAAAGGCATTGAGGTTGTAGTGGACAATGCTGTCTTAGTTTGTGTTTTTGAAAATGATATCTGTAATAAATCTATTCTTTATCTTAATGACTCCACTAATGTAACATCTTATATTAATTATTGCAATAGTACTTTTGAATATGATAAACTTCGTGATAGATGGATTATGCCTGATGGTTATCTTACCCTTTTTATACCGAATGATGACTTTGAAAAGCGATTTGCATTCGTGCAAACCTTAGTATGAATAAACTTCGTGAAGCCTTTGGATTCTTAAGGGGATATATCTGAACATTAGACAATTTGATTTGTTATTTATTATAATTGGAAGATTGTAGGCGTTGTTTACTTTCATTATGATGTAAAACATCTCTATTTACCCATTTTTTAAAGGTTATTTTTGACTATATGTCAAAGCAAACCTTTATATTTGTATATGTGAAGTTAACCAAAGAAAAAAATCACTTATTATTGGCTATGATGAAAAAGGAAATCAAATTCAGTCTTGTTTATCGGGATATGTGGCAATCTTCCGGTAAGTATCAACCTCGGGTTGACCAGCTTGTACGTATAGCTCCATTGATTGTTGAGATGGGCTGTTTTACAAGAGTTGAAACGAATGGAGGTGCTTTTGAGCAAGTGAATCTATTGTACGGCGAAAATCCTAATAAAGCCGTCCGTGCTTTTACCGCACCTTTTAGAGAAGCGGGCATTCAAACGCATATGCTCGATCGTGGTTTGAATGCATTGCGTATGTATCCGGTTCCGGCAGATGTGCGTAAATTGATGTATAAAGTCAAGCATGCACAAGGGGTGGATATCACCCGTATCTTCTGTGGACTGAATGAGACGAGAAACATAATTCCCTCCATTAAATATGCTCTGGAAGCGGGTATGATTCCTCAGGCGACTCTTTGCATCACATATTCTCCGGTGCATACCGTTGAGTATTATGCCCGAATTGCCGATCAACTGATTGAGGCCGGTGCACCTGAAATATGTTTGAAAGACATGGCAGGTATCGGTCGCCCGGGTATGTTGGGGCAACTGGTCAGGACTATCAAGGAAAAACATCCGGATGTATTGATACAATATCATGGTCATAGCGGACCGGGATTGTCTATGGCATCTATCCTCGAGGTTTGCGAGAATGGTGCGGATATTATTGATGTGGCTATGGAGCCCATGTCCTGGGGTAAAGTGCATCCTGACGTGATCTCGGTACAGGCAATGTTGAAAGATTTAGGTTTTCAGGTTCCGGATATTAATATGAAAGCATATATGAAGGCCCGTGCGATGACGCAGGAATTCATAGATGACTTTCTGGGTTACTTCATGGATCCTACCAACAAATATATGTCTTCGCTTTTATTGAAATGTGGTTTGCCTGGTGGCATGATGGGTTCTATGATGGCAGATTTGAAAGGGGTACATTCCGGTATCAATATGATATTACGGAGTAAGAACGAACCTGAACTTAGTCTTGACGATTTGCTGGTAATGCTTTTCGACGAAGTGGAATATGTGTGGCCTAAGTTGGGTTATCCTCCTTTGGTGACTCCTTTCAGTCAGTATGTGAAGAATGTTGCATTGATGAATCTTATGCAATTGGTAAAAGGGGAAGAGCGCTGGACAATGATAGACAACCATACCTGGGATATGATTCTGGGTAAGAGTGGACGGCTGCCGGGTACGCTTGCTCCGGAGATTATAGAATTGGCGAAGTCTAAAGGATATGAGTTTGTCGATACTGATCCACAGTTGAATTATCCGGATGCTTTGGATGATTATCGCAAGGAAATGGATGAGAATGGCTGGGAGTATGGAGAGGATGACGAAGAACTTTTTGAATTGGCTATGCACGATCGTCAGTATCGTGATTATAAGTCGGGTGTTGCCAAGAAACGTTTTGAGGATGAATTACAACATGCTAAGGATGCGTCCATGGCAAAGAGTGGTTATTCCGAGGAAGATATCAAGAAGTTGAAACGTGCCAAGGCAGATCCGGTTATTGCTCCCGACAACGGGCAGGTACTTTGGGAAGTTTCCGTAGAGGGACCATCCATTGCGCCATTCATCGGGCGTAAATATCAGCATGACGAAGTCTTTTGCTACCTTTCTACTCCATGGGGAGAATATGAAAAGATTCTGACCGGATTTACCGGACGTGTGGTGGAAATATGTGCACAACAAGGCGCTACCGTACGTAAGGGAGATGTTATCGGTTATATTCTGCGGAGCGATATCTTTGCGTGAGATTTCTATGAGAGTTAGACTATAGGTTACTTTATAAAAAGGTCAGGCTGCAATCTGTGATGAGGTTGCAGCCTTCTTTGTTTGTAGACATTCAATGTAAAAGTTACAGGAAGGCTTTTAGCTGTTAGAATTTCAATGGCTATCCATTGATAAGTTAGAGTGTTGAACATGGAAAATACGCATTTTATGAAAAAAATAATTCTTTGATATATCCTGTTGATAACTAGCAATATTCTCTTCCGATAATAATTGATTCCAAACGATGAAAGGAGACATAAAGGAGACAAAAGGGGACCGGACGTTTTACGGTTGATATACCTTTGCAGAGTCATTCAAACAAAGAGAATGACAAACAGATAACCTTTATTTTTTTAACCAATTAAACTTTAACAATTATGGGTTTAGAGTACGTAGTAACAAAAAGAGTGTTCGGTTTTGACAAGGACAAAAACGAAAAGTATGTGGCAAAATCGGTTCGTTCCGGTAAGGTGAATTTTGCAAAGATGTGTCGGAAAGTAAGTGAGCTTTGTGGTGTCCATCGTAAGGTGGTAGATTTGGTCGTCAGTGGTCTGGTGGATAAGATGGCGGAGGATATTGATGATGGAAAGAGCGTGCAGATGGGTGAGTTTGGTATCTTCACTCCTACTATCCGTGCTAAGAGTACGGATGACGAAAAGGAGGTCTCATCCAAGTCGATCGTTCAGAGAAAGATCTTATTCTATCCGGGAAAAATCTTCAAAAATACGCTGGAAGATATGAGTATTACCCGCCGTGCGGAAATTGAAACGGATTATACGGATGGAAGTAGTAATGGGGGGAATAATGGGGGTAACCCTGATTCGGGCGATGATGGCAAAGGGGAAGCACCGGACCCGGCTGCATAATTGGACTGAACTTTGTATTAAAGCAAGCCTTTAATTAGTAGATGCACAGATTATTGATCGATAGATCGGTAATCTGTGCATTCTTTTTATATGATTTTCTGCTTTTATACTCCTCAAACTTGCAAAATCGTTTCAATCGTTTCACAGAACCTTTCAGGGCCTGTATTTTCTCCTGAAAGTATGATTTGATTTATTTTCTAACTTCTATATTTGTCAACAGAAACGAACGACAATGAAACATGGTATCTTTATCTTGGCTATTCTTATGGCTTTGTTAAGCCTTCCAGAAAGTGGGTATGCTGCGGTACCATTTTTTACTGTTATTAATGATACAATCCGACGGGTGGTGATATATTTCGATGCGAATGAAACGAATGTGAATCCTTGTTGTAAGGGTAATAAAGAGGCAATTATAGCATTGGATTCCTTGTTGTCCGGAAATTCGGATACGAAATATATAACAGCGTTAAATGTAGTGAGTTTTGTTTCTCCTGATGGTGGCGAATCTTATAATAAAAGTTTGGTTACTAAGAGAAACAACTCGATAAAGGAATTCTTGAGGCGATATGAATTAGTTAATAATGTTGATAAGATTCATTTCTGTTCAAAGGGAGAGGATTGGTTGGAGTTTCGTAAGTTGGTGGCATCTGACACCAACTTACCCGACCGGGAAGAAGTGCTGATGTTGATTGACTATCATAAGGATGATATCGCCAAAAGAAAGCAACTGTTGCGTAAGCTAAATCGGGGAGCCGCCTACCGATATATGGTTCGTAATGTATTTCCGGAATTGAGGCGGTCTGTTATAACGATTGTCGGAGAAACTGGGATAATAGATAGAGAGGCTTTTGAACCGGTATCTTCTGTCTCCGGGTTGTTTGTTTCGAATCAGGAAGAGGCGCTTCCGAAGAATCAACCTGATAAGCCTGTGGGAGAAAGTGAAGATAAACAGACCTGTGAGGTCGATATGTCGGAGGCAGAAGAGCCGGTGAAAAGCAAAACAGTGCTTGCAGTAAAGAACAATCTATTATATGATTTGGCATTGGCACCGAATATAGAAGTAGAAATTCCGATAGGTAAGAGGTGGTCTTTGAATACTGAATATAAATGTCCGTGGTGGTTGAATAGTAAACACGATTTCTGCTATCAGCTCCTTTCTGGAGGCATGGAAGGACGTTTTTGGCTGGGAAACCGGCAGAAGCGCGACCGATTGACCGGACATTTTATTGGACTTTATGCTGAAGGTGGAATATACGATTTCCAGTTACGTGGAGATGGGTATCAGGGTAAGTACTATGGAGCTGCTGGAGTGACTTATGGATATGCAAAGCAATTAGCACAGCACTTTTCCCTTGAATTCAGTCTTGGCATAGGGTATTTGACAACAGAATATAAGAAATATACTCCTTATGAGGGGGATATTGTATGGACAAATAGTGGGCGTTATAACTTTATTGGTCCTACCAAAGCAAAAGTTTCTTTGGTATGGTTGATAACAACAAAGAGATAGGAGGGCGTTATGCGAAATGCAAGATTCATGCTTCTTGTGCTTCTGTCCTCGCTGCTGGTGCTAAACGGGTGTAGCCGTCGCGATATATTGGATGATTATCCTGTAAGTGGGGTAGAAATTTCATTAAACTGGGATGGAGTAACAGATAAATTACCAGAAGGTATCCGGGTTATATTTTATCCGAAAGATGGTGAGGGTAAAAAAGTGGACAGGTACCTTTCGGTACGAGGTGGAGAAATGAAAGTTCCTCCGGGACGATATTCGGTTGTAGCTTACAACTATAATACGGAGTCCATACGTATCCGAGGAGAAGAGTCCTATGAAACGATAGAGGCTTATACAGATTATTACAATGGATCGAGTATTGCTGGAATAGAAAAGATGGTTTGTTCGCCAGACTCATTGTATGTGCTGAATATTAATGAATTGAAAATAGATAAGAGTGAAGAGGTGCTTTCTTTGGATTGGAAACTAGAATCGGTAGTGAAGAAGTATTCTTTTGCGGTAGAGGTCAAAGGTTTGGAGTACGTAACAGCAATCGTAGGGTGTATTAACGGACTATCTGATTGTTACCACATTGGCAAAGGTTATGGAGCATCTTCCTCGCAGCCTATCTATTTTGAGGTAAAGAAAGATGGTAATAAGGTAGTGGCGTATTTTACAGCTTTCAAGCAGGCAAAGGAAATGTCAGTCCCGACACGAATATCAGAATCAAGGAGCGCAAATTCCCGTGGTGTAGGCGATATAAAGTTGATCTTGAGATTTATCAAAACGGATAATACGGTGCAAGAAGCAGCAATTGATGTTACTGAAATAATAGAGACACTTGAAGATACTGGAACAGGAGATGATGGAAAACAGGACCCTCCACCGGAGATTGAGTTACCGTCTGATGATAAGATTGAGGTTGATAAGCCAGAGTTACCGCCGAATCCTGATGGGGGTGGAGGAATGGATGGCAATGTTGATGGGTGGGGACCGGAAGATAATGTTGAATTACCTGTGATTTAAAATAGATGTTATAAACAAAATAGAACAATATTATAAACTTTTAAAAAATACAGTTATGAAGAAAATTTTATTGGCAGTAACAGCTGCTTTAGCAATTACGAGTTGCTCACAGAATGAGGAATTTGAGGCTCCTTCGCAGAAAGCAGAGATTAATTTTAATACTGCAGTAACCAGAGCAACGGAGTTGAATACAAATGGCCTTCAAAAGGCAGGTTTTGAGATTTATGCATATAATACAGGAACGTCGGGAATGACTGCTGATGTGGTTCTTCCAGCTGAAGCTTGGATAAGTAATTCAGCTAAATATACAGAAGGAACTGGATGGTCAGTAGATGGTGGTCCATATTATTGGCCTCTAACGGACAAATTACAATTTTTTGCATATTCTCCAAAGGACGGAGCCGCATATACTGCGCCAAATGCTTCTGATAAAGGATATCCGAAGTTTGTTTATACAGTTGGAACTACAGCTGCTAATCAAAAAGACTTAGTGATCGCATCTGTACAAGATGCAACCAAGAATCAAAATGGAGCAACATCACCAGTCTCTTTTGCTTTTAAACACGCGCTAACTCAAGTAAATATTGAAGTGACAAAAGTGGACGGTTATACTTATGATATATCTAAGGTAGAAGTGGCTGGTATTAAGGGAAGTGGAACATTTACATATACAGGTGCTAATACAGGTACTTGGGTAGCAGGTACAGATCCTGATGCTACTTATACATATACACTTGGTGATTTTACTGGTAATACGACTACTATTATATCAGATAATGCTTTGATGTTGATACCGCAAGAGCTTACTAATGCTAAAATTTCTATATCTTATACGGTAAAGAAAGGTAACAGTGAAATAGCAGAAAATAATAAGGAAGTAGCTTTGTCAGGTACTACTACGATATGGGACTTTGGAAAGAAAATTCGGTATAAACTGACATTGCCTATTGGAGGTGAAAAAGTTGGCATTAGTGCAGACGTTGATCCTTGGGATTCTGAGGCTACTGAAACTCCTACTGTTAGCGAATAACGGATAGATTAAATGCATAGAACCGATGTAATTTTGTATATTACATCGGTTTTTTCTTGTGTTTTTGGATTATGATAGAAAATGGATCAACCTAAAGACATTGTTGTATACACAATATGAATTAACATAATATCCTTGATTAATGTAGAAAATAGCAGTGATGCCATTCTGCAGGATGGAACCATTATCATGTAAAAAAGAACTCATTTACAAAGTTTTTAACTTATTTATCGAAAATCCCAACTAGTTTCTAAGGGAAAGGATATGAGGAAGCTTCGTTTAAAAAACAAACTTAATATTCTTCTTAGTAGATATCTATAAACTTTTCACATAGCCTATTTTTTACTTTTCTTCCCATTTTTTATGGCTATATGAAAGATTTCGTATATTTTTGTTGGCAGCATAAACAAATACAAACACAGCCAGCTTATGCCATCTATTTGTCAAGGAACTTGGGATTGTCAAATATGTCCGAAAGCAGTGAGCAATGCTATTACTCATGTTATTTATCAGCGTGGTTTTCATAAACCAGCTCAGAGGTGTGAGGAAAATTTTATTCTTTTCTTGATTAAAGGAGAAATGCTGGTTAATAGTAAGGAATATGCCGGTACCATGCTCAAAGAAGGTGAATTTATACTTCAAGCTATTGATTCTACATTTGAGATGCTTGCCATGCTCGAATGTGAGTGCATCTATTACCGTTTTATTCAACCGGAATTGTTTTGTGATTCTCGTTTCAATCATATAATGAAAGATGTATCGCCTCCACTTATCTATTCCCCAATAAAGATAGTTCCTGAACTACAATATTTTTTGCAGGGTTCCATCACTTATTTAAAAGGAAATAAAGTCTGCCGGGATTTGTTGTCTCTCAAGCGGAAAGAGTTGGCATTTGTGTTGGGGTATTATTATTCTGATTATGACCTCTCGAGTCTGGTGCATCCGCTCTCTAAGTACATCAATAGTTTCCACTACTTTGTTATCCAAAACTATAAGAAAGTAAAGACAGTAGAAGAACTAGCCCAATTAGGAGGATATACCCTTAGCACATTCCGTCGTATTTTCAATAATGTCTTTCATGAACCAGTTTATGAATGGATGCTGGCAAGGCGTAAAGAGGGTATTCTCGATGACTTGAATAATTCTGCTTATAGTATTTCCGAGATATGCTATAAATATGGTTTTGAGTCCTTACCTCATTTCTCTAATTTCTGTAAGAAATCTTTCGGCGCTTCTCCACGTAATTTGCGTGGACAAAACCGTTCATGATAACTGATTATTAATAATAATCATGATCCATTCATATATAAAGAAATCCCCTGTCGGACTAGCCGGCAGGGGATTCTGTCATTAATCAAATTAAGCTCTCGCTCTCGAAATCTAGCAATTTCTAGTCTTTTAATTTTGCGATGATGAAGTCACGGTTCAAGCGGGCGATGTTGCTGATAGAGATGTTCTTCGGACATTCAGCCTCGCAAGCACGAGTGTTTGTACAGTTACCGAATCCCAGTTCATCCATCTTTGACAACATAGCTTTTGCACGACGCAAAGCTTCCGGTTTACCTTGCGGCAGCAAGTTCAACTGGCTAACTTTTGCAGAAACGAACAACATAGCAGAACCATTCTTACATGCAGCTACACAAGCACCACAACCGATACAAGAAGCAGCATCCATAGCTTCGTCAGCGATAGGCTTCGGAATCAGGATAGCGTTAGCATCCTGCGGAGCACCTGTACGTACGCTCACGTAACCACCAGCTTGCATAATCTTGTCATAAGCAGTACGGTCTACCATCAAGTCCTTGATTACAGGGAAACCGGCCGAACGCCAAGGTTCAACAGTAATCGTATCACCATCCTGGAAACGACGCATATAGATCTGACAAGTAGTAGCACCTGTTGCAGGACCGTGCGGGTGTCCATTGATGTAAAGAGAACACATACCGCAGATACCTTCGCGGCAGTCGTGGTCGAATACTACCGGTTCTTTTCTTTCGCTGATGAGCTGTTCGTTCAGAATATCCAGCATTTCGAGGAAGGAAGTATCGCCGGGGATATCTTTCATTTGGTAGGTTTCAAAAGCACCTTTAGCCTTCGGACCAGCTTGGCGCCATACCTTCAGTGTAAATGATATATTTTTATCCATTTTCTTCTAATTCTTTTAAATGTTTAACTTCACCGATTAGCTCTTGTAGTTACGGGTTTGAACCTTGATAGCTTCGTATACCAGCGGTTCTTTGTACAACACCGGAGCTTTTTCATCGTCACCTTGATATTCCCAGCATGCTACATAGAAGAAGTTTTCGTCATCACGTTTAGCTTCTCCTTCTTCAGTCTGGTATTCTTCACGGAAGTGACCACCACAACTTTCGTTACGGTTCAATGCATCGTAAGCAACAAGCTCACCCATTGTGATGAAGTCGTACAGACGGATTGCTTTGTCAAGCTCTACGTTCATACCTTCTTTAGAACCGGGGATAAACAGATTCGTTTCGAATTCCTTGCGGATTTCTTTCAGTTCGGCAATACCTTTCTTCAAGCCTTCTGCCGTACGTCCCATACCTACATATTCCCACATAACATGACCCAGTTTCTTGTGGATAGAATCAACAGATTCTTTACCCTGGATGCTCATGAACTTGTCGATCTTAGCTTGAACTGCCTTTTCTGCTTCAGCAAATTCAGGAAGATCAGTAGAGAAACGAGGAACAGTGATTTGATCTGCCAGATAATTCTGGATTGTATAAGGCAATACGAAGTAACCGTCAGCCAAACCTTGCATCAATGCAGAAGCACCGAGGCGGTTTGCACCGTGGTCGGAGAAGTTACATTCACCGATAGCGAACAGCCCCTTGATAGTGGTTTGCAGTTCGTAGTCTACCCAGATACCACCCATTGTATAGTGGATAGCCGGATAAATCATCATCGGATTATAATATTTTACGCCATTAATTTCTTTTGCCAGTTCTCCCGGATTAACGTCAGTGATTTCTTCATACATATCGAAGAGGTTACCATAACGTTGGAGAACGATGTCGATACCCAAACGGTTGATAGCTTCAGAGAAATCAAGGAATACGGCTAAACCGGTGTTGTTTACACCGAAACCTGCGTCGCAACGTTCTTTGGCAGCACGGCTGGCAACGTCACGCGGAACCAGGTTACCGAATGCCGGATAACGGCGTTCCAAGTAATAGTCGCGGTCTTCTTCAGGAATATCACTTCCTTTGATTTCGCCTTTCTGAAGTTTCACAGCATCTTCTTTTTTCTTCGGAACCCAGATACGACCATCGTTACGGAGAGATTCAGACATCAAAGTCAGTTTAGACTGCTTGTCACCGTGTACCGGGATACAAGTCGGGTGAATCTGAACGTAAGCAGGGTTAGCGAATACAGCACCCTTGCGGTAGCAAGAGATAGCAGCTGTACAGTTACATCCCATAGCGTTGGTAGACAGGAAGTAAGCATTACCATAACCACCGGTAGCGATAACTACAGCGTGAGCGGCAAAGCGTTCCAGTTCACCTGTTACAAGGTTTTTAGCGATGATACCGCGAGCACGTCCGTCAACGATCACCACATCTTGCATTTCATAACGAGTGTACAGTTTTACAGTACCTACGTTTACCTGACGGCTCAATGCAGAGTAAGCACCCAGCAACAACTGCTGACCAGTTTGGCCTTTAGCGTAGAAAGTACGAGATACCTGTGCACCACCGAAAGAACGGTTGTCCAGTGTACCACCATATTCGCGAGCGAAAGGAACACCTTGTGCTACACATTGGTCGATGATAGCGTTAGACACTTCAGCCAGACGATATACGTTAGCTTCACGGGCACGATAGTCACCACCTTTTACAGTATCGTAGAACAGACGGTAAACGGAGTCACCGTCATTTTGATAATTCTTTGCAGCATTGATACCACCCTGTGCAGCGATAGAGTGTGCACGACGGGGAGAATCCTGAATACAGAAATTGAATACTCTGAAACCCATTTCACCGAGTGAAGCAGCGGCAGAAGCACCTGCCAGACCCGTACCCACAACGATGATGTCCAAACGGCGTTTATTAGCGGGGTTCACCAATTTCTGGTGAGCTTTATAGTTGGTCCATTTCTCAGCCACCGGGCCTTCTGGAATTTTTGAATCTATCTTGATCATAATATTATTTACAATTTAATCATTTACAATTTACTATTTAGCAAGCACCACCACAAATAAGTGTTTTCACAAAGAATACCACTACTACCAGTGCGAAACCGAGTACAACGATTGTAGAATAGATGTTAGAAATACATTTCCAACGATCGATCCATACTTTGTTGTTCCATCCCAGTGATTGCATTGAACTCCAGAAACCGTGAGTCAGGTGGAACCACAAAGCAAACAGCCAAACAAGGTAAAGAACTACGTAAACCGGGCAAGAGAAAGTCTGCTGAATGTGATATGCACCGTTAGCAGCATAAGCCAATGTCAATGTATCAGCGTGCATGCCCATGTTGTGCATCAGTTCCGGCAACTGCATTTTTGCCCAGAAGTTGAAGAGGTGCAAACCAAGACCTACGATAACGATAAGACCCAGCACCAACATGTTTTGAGATGCCCATTCTACAGTTTTCGGTTTGTCTGTCACTGCATAGCGTTCGCTACCACGCGCTTTGCGATTCTGCATTGTCAGCCAGAATGCGTAGATAATGTGAATTACGAAAAGAGCAGCCAGTCCTGCGGTAGCCACTAATGCATACCAGTTTGCTCCCAGGAACTCACAAATCATGTTGTAACCATCAGCCGAGATGATCGCAACCAAGTTCATCGCCATGTGAAATGTTAGAAACAGGACAAGGGCGATACCGGTAACGCTCATCACCACTTTCCTTCCTACAGATGAATTACTTAACCACATAAATGATTGAATTTAAATTATTTAATTGTTAGAACTAAAATTTCGACGTTTTACACCTCTTACGGACTGCAAAAATAGGGGAAATAGATTGATTGAGCAAGGAATTAAAGAAATAATTCCTTAATCGACAATCTTTCCGATTTTTTCACCGCCGGCTGCTTTCTTGCGTAAAGCACGTGGAGTGTCGCCAAAAGAGTCTTTGCAGAAGTGCGCAAAGTGGGACAAAGAGTCGAAACCATATCGGTTACAGATCTCTGTGATTCGCATATTCGTGTGCTGGAGGTCTTCCAGGATGCCTTCCCGTTTTTTCTCCAGAATCCATTCATATACCGGTACGCCGTAGAGGTTTTTGAAAAGACGGCGGAAAGTAGTGGTAGTGTAGCCTCCCAGATGTGCAAATTCTTCGACGTTCTTCACGGTGCCATAGTTCTGCATAACGAAGTAGTGGAAGCTTTCTGTGTAGGTGCTGATCGGATAGAAGAACGAACTTAGTTGGGGCTGCGGATAGAAATTGGTAATCAGGAACACCAGTTCCTTACATTTCAGGTCGATGTATTTGCTGCAAGGAGATTCTTCGTTGAGGAATTCGGGCATACTGGTGAGCAGATGATACAGCCTTTCACTCATAATCAACGGAGTATAGGTCAGAGGTGTTTCTGTATGTTCTATCACTTCCCGATAGCGGTCCTCGCATAGCAAAGGTAATTCGTTGAACCAGTACACGATGTATTCGACATCCGTAAGTGCCAGTATTTCAACCTTAGATCCGATAGCTTGCAGGATAAACTGCTTTTCACGCAGTGTATTTCCGGGGTATTCTTCGCTGTTAATCAGTAACTCACCTTTAATCATAAACAGCATACAATTTTGCGTACACTTATCCTTAGGAATATGTTCTCCCTTGGGTAAGTTTCTATATACAAGGATGTTCTCAGTTGCTTTGGGGCATCCAGTACAGTTTGTATATTGTATGCAAAATGAATCTCCTGCCATGAAGTTATGCGTGAATTGTTATTTACGGGGAACAAAGATATAATTTTTTTGCGGAAAACGACATGCTTTCTTTCATTTATGTTTTAGTAGAAAGCTTTGTATGATTGTCTTTATTATAGTGGAATGAATTTATAACTAAAATATGCAACTATATTATGAAGAACAAAAAGGTATTAATAGGAATGGCGGGCATGGCTGTATTGTCTGCCGAAGCTATCGCACAGAAGCCGGTCAATATCGTCCTTATCAACCTGGATGATGCCGGAAACGGAGATTTCTCTTGTCGTGGAGCAGTTGGTTATCAGACTCCACATATTGACTGGATGGCTGCCAATGGGATGGCAATGAACAATTTCTATGCGGTTCAGCCCATTAGCGGTGCTTCGAGGGCGGGGCTAATGACAGGATGCTATCCGAATCGTATCGGATTTGCTTACGCTTTGAATCCCGGTTCCCCTTATGGGATCAGTGCGGAGGAAGAAACGGTTGCGGAGTTGTTGCGTGACAAAGGATATGCAACGGCTATTTTCGGGAAGTGGCATCTGGGAGATGAGAAAAAGTTTCTTCCGCTTCAGCATGGTTTTGATGAATATTACGGTTTGCCTTATTCAAATGATATGTGGCCTCGCCATCCTCAATATAAGTTTCCGGATCTTCCTTTAATTAAAGGTAATGACATCATTGGTTACAATACCGATCAGACACGGTTGACTACTGATTACACCAATTATGCGGTCGATTTTATTCACCGTAATGTGGATAAGCCGTTCTTCCTGTATCTGGCTCATTCCATGCCGCACGTACCATTGGCGGTATCCGATAAATTTAAAGGAAAAAGTAAACAGGGATTATATGGAGATGTGATGATGGAAATAGACTGGAGCGTGGGAGAGATTCTCCGAACCATCCGTGAAGAAGGAATAGAGGATAACACCATGGTGATTCTAACGTCGGATAACGGCCCATGGGCTAATTACGGCAACCATGCCGGTTCGTCCGGCGGACTGCGGGAAGCGAAAGCGAATACCTTCAATGGAGGCACCCGTGTTCCTTGCTTCTTTTACTGGAAAGGGAAGATTCAACCGGCTACCGTATGTAATAACTTGTATTCCAATATTGATATTTTGCCTACTCTGATAGAAATAGCGGGAGCCGCGAAACCCAAACGGAAAATAGACGGAGTCAGTATGTTGCCTACATTGACGGTGGATCCGACAATTGCGGTTCGCAAATATCTTTGTTTCTATTATCATAAAAACTCGCTGGAGGCTATTACTGATGGACGTTATAAACTGGTGTTCCCTCATAAATATGTGTCCTATGACGGACAGATTCCCGGTAATGACGGACTTCCGGGAGCTCTTGGAAAAGGAGAGGTGACGGAGTGTGAGCTGTATGATCTGCGACGGGATATGGGAGAGCGTACGAATGTCGTCACTCTATATTCGGAAGTGGTGAAAGATTTGACGAGAGAGGCGGAAGTGTGGCGCGAAGAACTTGGCGACGACTTGACGGGACATCCGGGGAAAGCACGTCGGGAAGCAGGTAAGTCGGACAAGGTGAATAAATCAGCGAAGCCGGGCAAGGCAGCCAAGTAAATCTGAAGAAATATGGTTAAAACTAAGTTCCGTCGGTGTCTCTTTTTTCCACATATCTTATTAGTGTGGATATTTCTTCTTTTTTTCACGGCAGATTCTATGGCATCGGTTTCGTATCGGAATTTGATTCCCGAACCGGTACGTGTGATAGAAAAGGAAGGAGCTCCGTTTGTTTTTAACGACCAGACAAGGATCATCTGCTCCGGCAATCATCCCGAGTGGAAACGTATAGTGGACTCTTTAATGCCGTATTTTTCAGAGATGGCAGGTCGCGAGCTATCTGTCGGGAAGATGAAGAAGTTTGTGGAGAGTAATGTTATTTATTTTATATTGGAACCACAGGTACGAAAAGAAGGATTCAGACTGAAGATAACAGAAGATAAGCTGTATATTGAGGCATCAGATGGGGCAGGAGCTTTTTATGCCGTACAGTTGTTGCGAGAATTATCGCTTTCGGCCTCGAATCAGCAAGGCGAATGTAATAAAGAAGTAAATGGAAAGAAGTGGGAATTGTGCTTTCCTCCCGTTGAATTGGAAGACTATCCTTCCATGTCATATCGGGGAGCCATGCTTGACGTGAGCCGCCATTTCTTTTCGGTCGATCAGGTGAAACGCTATATTGATCTGTTGGCTTTCCATCGCTTGAATTATTTTCACTGGCATCTGACGGACGATCAGGGATGGAGAATTGAAATAAAGAAATATCCGAATCTCACAAAGGTCGGTGCATGGAGAGGGACGGATAATTATGGTGGATATTATACCCAAGAGGAGATAAAGGAGGTAGTAACCTATGCCTCCGAAAGGTATATAACGATTATTCCGGAAATAGATATGCCGGGACATACCCAGGCTGCATTGGCGGCGTATCCTGAACTCGGTTGCAGGGGAACTCCTTACGAAGTGGCTACGGAAGTAGGTGGTGTACATAAGGATGTGATGTGTATGGGTAGTGATTTCACTTTTCCTTTTGTAAAAGACGTGTTGAAAGAAGTGACGGAATTATTTCCGGGGCCTTACATTCATATCGGAGGGGACGAAGTTCCTAAAGATCGTTGGAAGGAATGCAATGCCTGTCAGAAAGCCATTAGGGAACATGGTTTGAAGAATACAAAACTGCATACAGCAGAAGAACGGTTGCAAAGAACTTTTAATGAGGAAATAGCGGTCTATCTGCATGGACTGGGTAAACGAATGATAGGCTGGGACGAAGTACTCGCAGATGATTTGAACCGGGAGGTTATTGTTATGTCCTGGCGGGGACTGGGACGTGCCACGGCTGCCATTCGCAAAGGACATGACGTAATTGTATCTGCTGATTCTCATTTATATTTGAACCATTACCAAACGATAAATTCAGAACAGGAACCTCGTGCAACCGGTGGACTGGTAGAAATGAAGAAGGTATTCGAGACTCCTTTTTTCTCTCCGCAACTGACAGAAACGGAGCGGACACAGGTGCTGGGTGCGGAAGCCTGTTTGTGGAGTTCATTCGTTGATAATGACTCAATCCTGGATTATATGCTTTTACCCCGTTTGGCTGCTTTCGCAGATGCAGTCTGGTGTGAGGGGAGACGTGGCACTTACAATCATTTCTTGCAGCGTCTGCCCTCGCTGCTTAGTTGCTATGAGCAGTTAGGATATGGTTATGCCCGTCATTTTTTTACGGTTTCTGCTACTTATACATCTGTTCCTGATGATAAATGTCTTGTCGTCTCGTTGGAGAGTCTGCCTGATACGAAAACTTATTATACGCTGGATGGTAGCCAACCGACAAAAGGCGCTTTTCTGTATGAGAATCCCCTTCGGATAGATAAAAGTTGTATATTGAAAGCCGTTTCTTACTTGTCGAGTGGGCTTGCCAGTGACGAACTAAGCAAAGAAGTGGTGGTAAACAAAGCGACATTTAAACCGATTCATCTGCAAAATGCTCCTTCGGAACGTTATCAGGGAGAAGATGGAAAAGTATTGGTAGATGGTGTCCGTAGCATCAATTTCCACAATACGGGCTTGTGGGTGGGCTATCATGCTGCTGATATGATTGCAACTATTGACCTTGAATATCCGCAGGAGATTAATGCGGTGGAAGTTTCGGCTTTGACAGATTTAAGTGCATGGATTATGGGGCCACAGTCCATTTCTGTTTATATTTCTTCGAATGGAAAGAGATATAAGATGGTGGCGCATGAAACCTATCAGGCGTTAACAGATGCGATGGGAGAAAAAAGTAGTGATTTGCATCGTCTTTCGTTTAAAAAAAGTGCTTCTGCCCGTTTTGTGAAAGTGATAGCTGTGCCTTTTAAAGGATTGCCTAAAGGACATTCCGGTGAAGGGGAACCGCCTTTCTTATTCGTAGATGAGATTCGGGTACATTAATTATTTGCGCGGGCTGCATAAACAACTTGTACGACACCCGGGTCTCAAGGGCATTGACACCCGGGTGTTGATATGCTTGACACCCGGGTGTCAGTACTACCAAGACCCGGGTGTCAGACAACTCATTTGTGCCTAATTATATTTTCTTACTTGTAGTAGAACTTCTCAAGGACTGTTTGCATTTCAGGATACTTATCATCCGTATCTCCTGTTTCTTTGCGAAGTCTTAATAAATCTTTCTTCATTTGTTTGATGATTGATGCGTACTTCGGATCATTATAAAGATTATGATTCTCGTGCGGGTCATTCTGCAAATCGTAGAAATCCCATGCAGGTGTAAATTCGAAGTTTTCCGTGTCGGTCATGCCCAGGTTCTTTGCATAGTAGAAAATGAGCTTGTACCGGTCTGAACGGATGGCAAAATGTGCCGGGCGAATGGCATGATTGGTCCAGTAGCGATAATAGATTTCTTTTCGCCAGTCTGACGGGGTCTTTCCTTCGAGGTTGTCGACAAAGCTGCGTCCCTGTACATTATCCATCTTTACTCCGGAGAATTCTGCCAGTGTCGGTGCAAAGTCGACATTTAATACGAGGTCTTTCAGGCGTTGTCCTGCAGGAATCTTTTTGGGGTAGCGAATCACGAAAGGCATACGGGCTGACTCTTCATAGAACATTCGTTTGTCGAAGAAACCATGTTCGCCTAAGAAATAGCCTTGGTCGGATACATACACTACGATGGTGTTATCGGCAATTCCCATTTCGTCCAGTGCTTTCAGGAGTTTGCCGATGTTGTCGTCGACGGTGGCTCCACAACGCATATAGTCACGGATCAGTTTCTGATAAGCTGCTCGTCTGGCGGTGGTTCGTTGCATACCTTCCGTGCTGAATGGCAGTCCGGGATAGCGGCACCACCATTTGTCGGGATCTTTCGAAGCTGTTCGCCAGCGGCGTACCAGCTCTTCCAGTTTTTGTCCGATAAAAGAACGTCCGTTTGTTTCCGGTCCCCAGTCCAACAGGTTTTCCGGTTCGGGGAAAGTGACGCCGTCGTAAAGATGTTCCATACGTATCGGATAATCATAAGGTTCGTGAGTGGCTTTGAAGTGGCAGCACATCAAGAAAGGTTGTTTTCCGTCCTGCTGTTTCATCCACCGGATTGCTTTTTGTGTGACGAGATCGGTAGAGAAACCAAGTACCCGTTGACCAAAGTTCCGGTTGCCCGGCCAAGGGTCAGTGCTTTCGATGAAAGTCGGATCACGATATTCTCCCTGGTCGTGGAAGATGGAGTAGTAGTCGAATCCCTGTGGTTGTGACTTGATATGCCATTTTCCGACAAGTCCCGTATGGTAGCCGTTGGCTTGCAGGACGGTTGCCAGTGTAGGGATCGAAGTGTCCAATGAATCTGCCAGTGTGTAAAGTCCGTTCTGGTGACTGTATAGTCCGGTCAGGATGCTGGCACGGCTGGGGGCAGAGATAGAATTGGTGCAGAAACAATTATCGAGGACTACACCTTCGTTGGCGAGCCGGCGGATATTGTTGTTATAGGCATAATCTGCCAGTACTCCACCGTAAATACCCCATGCTTGCGAGGTATGGTCATCGCTTAGAATAAAGAGAATGTTGGGACGTTGTTCGTCCTTTTGTCGGTTTTCTTGTCCGGCTGTTTGGGCATTCAGGATTTGAGTAGCTGTTCCTACTGTCAGAATCCCAGTTAATAGTAGTTTATTCATAAATATATAATTGTTGCATTTCTTTAAAAGTCAGTTTATGACCGTCCTGCCACCAGTTAGGATCGTTCAGGTTGCAGAAATCATCTTCCTCTTCCATGCGGAAAGCCAGTTGCTTTTTCAATTTATTCGCTTCTTCTCTCTTTTCGGTCAGTAAGTTATGCATTTCCAACGGATCTTTTTGAAGATCGAACAGTTGTTCGGTTATCTTTCCATTCACGTGATAAATGATGTATTTGTAGGAGTCGTTGACAAATGCCCGCTGGATGTTGGAGTAAGCCAGAAACAGTTCTTTGCGGTGCGTTGTCCCAGAGTCTTCCAGTACGGGATAGAGCGACTGGGCGTTCATACTTTCCGGCAGGGGAATATTTGCCAGCTCGCAGAGAGTCGGGGCGATGTCGTGCAGATAGCACAGTGATTGATTCTTTTCTCCTTTCCGGTTTTTGTATGAAGGGGCTATGATGGTGAGCGGCACTTTGACGCTATGGTCATAGAGGTTCTGTTTACCCAATAAGCCGTGTCGTCCTACTGCCAGTCCATTGTCTGAGGCAAAGACGACGATGGTGTTTTCTGCTTGTCCCGTTGCGCGTAATACTTCCATGATACGTCCTATCTGTACATCCACTTCACTTATCATGCCGTAGTAATCGGACAGTTCTTTTTGTATCTGCTGTTCGGTGCGTGGTGCCGGTAGCAGTAATTCGTCGCGTACTCTCATTTCACCGTTATTAAACGGATGTTTGGGAAGAAAGTTGCGGGGGACATCCAGTGTGTCGGGGCTATATTTCCGACCGTAGTTGGGGAGTTGGTTGCGAGGATCGTGCGGAGAGGTGAAAGCCACGTAAGCCAGGAAAGGTTGTTTATCTCCTTTTTGCTTTTGAAGAAACCGGATGGCTGCGTCTGCATACATTTTGGAAGAGAATTCTTCTCCTGTGAATTTCGTTTTCGGTCCATATACCCCTGTGGAGTCGTAATGGTTGAGGTGTGGCGAACAGTGCCCGTTCTGTTCATAAGGATGCATTCCACCGAAATAGATGTTGTCGCCCTCCTGAAAGGAACGGTTGAATGCGGCTTTGTCCGAGTGCCATTTTCCGGTGGCAAAGGTACGGTAACCATGTCGGCGGAATTGTTGCGGGAAGGTGGTATGTGCTTTCGGAATTTTCATACCATCGGATTGAATGTTGTATAGTCCGCGCCCTGTCATGAGCATGGCCCGGCTAGGCATGGACAAGGCTCCGCATAAAGCACCGTTAGTGTACGTGTTTGTGAATGTGACACCTTCGGCAATCAGGCTGTCGATGGCGGGTGTATATACATCTTCGTTTCCCAAAGCATGGATGGAAGACGCCTGCAGGTCGTCCGTCAAGATGAAAAGTACATTGGGCTGTTGAGGGATCTCTTTGGCAGTCGATTGACACTCGGCGGTTAATGGGCTGAATGCCAACGGTAGACAGCAGGATATAAATGAATACTGGATGGCTGGTTTCATGTTAACAATGGTTGTATTGTTCTATTTAAAAGTGTCTTATAATGTTTTAGACGCGAATTAAGTAGGTAAACGAATTGACGAAATCCGCAGAGGCTACTTAATTCACGTCTAAAGATAGTGAATGTTATTTATATAATACAGTTTCTTTACAAAAAAACTTCATTTATTCAGAATGGATGCTTCTGATAAAGTGGATTAGTTTTTCTTTGTGAAACATTGGTCGGCTCTCCATTCTGTGATTGAACCTGTAGCTATGGTGGCATCATTCTTGTTGCCGGAACTGTCATATACAACATTACCTTGACCCTCGTCCATTTTCCAATAACCGATGAGGCTTGGACTGACTGTGACAGGTCCGCCCATATTACTCTGAATTTCCGCTTGTGTGAGAACCCTGTTCCACAGCCGGACTTGTCCCATCATGTGTTCATTTGAAGTGTTGCCATTAAAGAATGTGATTGATGTGATGTCAGCAGGTACACCGGTGGCTTCTACATCTTGCACTTTCTCGCCGTTTGCGTAGAAATGACATTTGCTTTGGTCGTATACCATGGCTACATGTGTCCAGGTTTTCTTTTGGAAATTGAATTTCGTGAAAAATCCTTTGTTGTTTTCTGCGCTCTTACCAAAGATATTGATTTGCATCTGATCTTTCGTAATCTGGTTATTGGCATTACCCAAACGAATGTAGAAGGCAGAACAGTCGATGACACATTGGTTGTTATAACCGAAATCGGCCATCCATATCCAAAATTCTATCGTGAAATAATCCATCGAGAGAGTTGTCACGTTCTCAGACTTGAATCCCCCTCCTCTACCCAGGTAAGGAGTAAACTGAGTCCATGGTTTATCAAGTAATAAAATGTAACTGGCTCCCTGTATCTCTTCCTGGACACTGCCGTCGCTTATCACTCTGATAGGCAATGCATATTTCACTCCTTCGGCAGCTTCATAAGGACTGATAGTTACTACAGTCGGTTTGGCCATAGTCTTTCCGCTTTCGATAATGACCTCTTTTTCAAACGAGTACTTGTCGGCTGGTAATACAGCATAGTCAAGTTTCATTTTCTTGTTGTATTCTTGTAGCAGACTTTCATCTACTGCCAGTGTGGCTTGAACATCTTTCCCCATAATGTCGCCTATGCGGACTGTGAAGTCTGTCACTGTTTTTTCACTGACGTTGATGGGCAAGCTCTTTACATTCTTGAAAGCAGCTTCATTGATGTAAATACGGTTCTCTATCGGTTCATATTCTTGCTTACAGCCCATTAAGGCTATAAGAGTGAATGCTCCGGCAAATAATGTATATATTTTATTCTTTCTCATATCATTTTATTTTTTGGCAGGGTTCATGATTTGAATAGCTTGACGCAAGTATTTGTAATTCCTGGAATACTCGTACTCCATGTGGAAACTTCCTATTCCTCCTTTACGGCCTTCGTCTGGATTCCAGTAGGCCATTCCCAATAGTGAAGGTATCGTTCCCCGTTCGGGATCTTTGAAATTCACCCCGCCATTAGCGGCGTAACTTTCAAAGTTCTCGGTGACAATGAAACGATTGGAACCTATATACTGCTTTACCCGGTCAAATCTTTCTTGTAATCTGGTAGGGGAACCTGTTGCGTATGCTTGTGCTACGGCGTAATTGGCGTGCTTCCATCCTTCTTCAGTGATAAGATGCACAAAGCCGTCTACCATGATGATTTTGTCTGTCCCGATTCTTTGACGGGTTTCTTTTAATAAGGCAGTCATGTTGTCCTTATCGTAAAACAAGTCAGAACCACTACATTCATGGTCGAAATCGATTCCATCGTAGCCGTATTTGTGAATAGTGTCTGCTATCGCTTGTGCAGCAGCCGGAATATTAGCGGCGATATTTTCAAATTTCCCGGGGAGATTTGCCATATTGTGTGAGAAAACAGTGAATACAACCCGTGTACCCAGTATTTCTTGAACATATTTCAAATCTTCTTTTTGATAATCTGTCAGACTACCGTAGGGGCCCCAAATGGAGACGATATCTACACTGTCAGGGATACTTTTCAGACTGTAGTACAAGGAGGCTGCACCCTGATTTGACCAACTTCCGAACCATCCGAATGAAAGGGCATGGTCGCTCTTCTTGTACTCTCTGAGTGCTGCATAATATTCTTCGCCCAATGGCTCCGGTTCGAAGTTCTTGGCATCCATATCAGTCCAGTCATCACAACTAAAGAAATTAGTTGCCAGGAATGCTGCAAATAATATAATGAATATTTTTTTCATGTTGTTTTTATTTTTAATAATCAATCAGATTAGTTTTTCTTAGCCCACCATAGGTCGGTAGCATCTGTGTCTTGTCCGTTCGACAGGAAAGAACAAGCTTCTGTTACATTATCCCCATTACTTGCGTATTCGTCTTCAGAGAAACGCAGACGGCGTTGCTGGCGTTCTTTCGTGACACCTTGTGTAGAGAGATTGTCATAGGCAGGGAACACAGCAGGATATCCGGTACGACGGAAATCGGCCCAAGTTTCATTTCCAATCGGGAAGTTGGCAATCATTTTCTGTGTCAGAATACGTTCCAGGTTCTCTTCTTTGGCGCTGGTGGTAGTAGCAGGATTCCAGGCTACCGGTAATTTGCACGGATTGGTGTAATTATAAGCAGAGTTCAACGGGCATATATAATCTGCCGGAACATTAACGCTGTTAGCTATGTATGTGTCAGCTCCTGATATACTGTGTTCGTTGAATGATAACTGGATGCCTTTTTTATAGAATTCTTCTGCTGTTCCTCCCATAGTCCATCCTTTCAAGGCACCTTCTGCTCTTAGGAAGGCTACTTCGGCAGCGTTGAATATCAGCATAGGAGTCTTGGTTTCTACTTTGACTGTGGAATAGGTGGAGAACATGCCGGTTGTGATACCGCTGATTCCCGAACGCACGCCGAGATATTCGTACTCGGGAGATACTGTTGTCTTGGTGAAGTATGCTTCACGGCGCGGGTCACCATATCCGTTCATGAAAGAGACGATACAGGCATTGGCGCGAACTTCGCCCCACGAATTGACGCTTGCGAGTCCGTTCTTGAAGTTGGTCGATCCAATATTGTCGTAAGCATCGCAATCATTACTGTCCATCACTCCATATGGATGTGCTACGGCTTTTTCTGCTATTTCCTGCGCATATTCAGGAACAGCATTGCTGATACGGATAGCTATGCGCAACTTCAGTGAGTTGGCAAATTTTATCCATTTTTTATAGTCTCCCTGATAGATACGGTCTTCTGTGGTCAGTTCGTTAAAACTCGGGTCGGTATTCATCAGTGAAGTAAGCACATCGATGCTGTAGTTCAAATCATCAATCATTGCCTTCCAAGCCGTTTCTTCACTGTCATATCCTACGGAGTACTGTCCGCTTTCCACCTTAGTATAAGGAAGCGGCCCTTGCATGGAGGCGATAATCTGCATGATGTGTACCCGCATGATTTTGGCAAGCGCATAATAATGGCCTGATGCTTCTGAAAAACGTTCGATGGAGAAATAGTTAGGGTAGAAATTTTTGAAATACCAGTCGACAGACCATTTATTCCAGGCGTCATCTACGTTATAGGTATAGAAGTGCTGGCTTCTGCTCCAACTGCTGGTTGGAGTCAGCATCCCCCCGAATGGTCCTGCCCAGAAAGTAATATTTCGCTGGGAGGGGTTTTCTTCTGTGGAAGACATACAAGTAATGAGCTGTGCAAATAACAACCGGGAGTTCAATACAGGGGGCTGGTATTGGTTGGTGTTATAGTCCTCAAATTTTCCTGTACAATTGCACACGAGTAGTACCAGTAGTACTGAACATATAAATTGAGTTATCTTTTTCATGGTTCTTCTCTGTTTAGAAATTAAGTTTTACGCTAAATCCGATGTTACGTGTAGTAGGCTGCATAAAGTAATCATAACTTTGATAGTAGTTAGATTGTGTTGATGCAGTTGCTTCCGGGTCGAAAGGCGCTTTACAATAAATCATCCAAAGATTCTTGCCGACTAATCCGACAGTCATCCTGAGTTTGTCACGGAACCATTTTTGAGGTAATGTGTAACTGAGGTTCAGTTCAGACAAGCGTACGTTGGTAGCACTGTATGTATAATAAGCGGCGTATCCTTTTACTGTATCGAAATATTTTTCAGTGTCTACATATCCGTAATTGGTGGAGATACCATTGGCATCGCGATAGTCGGCAGTTACTTGCGAAACTCCATACTGGTCGAGCGTGCTCTGTGTGCCTGACAAGGCAATACCGCCGAATCGTGCAGTCAGTGTCACTCCCAGGTTTACACCTTTGTATGAGAAGTTGTTGCTCCATCCCATGTTTGATTTCGGCAGGATAGAACCCAGTTTGAATTCCTCAACGGATTTGATTTCAATTTTTCCTTCTTGTGAAACGTAGATGTTGTTATTGCCATCCCTCTTGATGCGGTGAGTGGCGTACACGTCGCCGATAGAGCCACCTTTGTATAATTTGACGCGTGCGTCAAGATTACCCAGTTGCCCCATTTCATAGTTATCTTTGGTAATTGGTTCTCCGGTCATCGGATTCACCGATCCCTCGGTCAACTTGACGATTTTGTTCTTATTCCAGGAGAAAGTCAGATTACTGTCCCATGAGAAATCATTCCATTTGTCGCTGTAGCCTAAAGCAATTTCCATACCTTCGTTGCGGACATTACCACTTTGTATATACGCTTTGGAGTATCCGGACGAAACAGAAAGATCGGCAGTAAAGGTTTGGTTGATAGTGCTCGACCGATAATAGGTCAAATCAAATGAAAGACGATTGTTCAACCATTTTGAGTTGACTCCGACTTCCCATGAACGGGTCTTTTCCGGTTTCAAGTTACGTACCGGATAGATGGAGGTAGATATCCATTTTCCGGAAGCGATATTGAACTCATAAGACGGACGCGTAATGAAACGTTCAAACGAGGTTCCGACTTCTGTATATGAGCCACGTACTTTCAGATATGAAAGCCAGTCCGGCAATTTCACCATACTTGAGATAATACCCGACAAACCTACGGAAGGATAAAAGAACGAAGAGGCTTCGGAATATGCCAACTGTGATTCCCAGTCGTTACGTCCCGTAACAGTCATATACAGCATGCTCTTGTAACCTACTTCCGCATTGACAAACACGCCTTGCGATTGCTGGATATATCCTGACTGGATTCTCCTGTACTTGGCGGATGTATCTATGTTGTGTATGGCAAAGAAGTTGTAAATACCTTCCAGATTACCGCCATGTCCTATTTGCTCTTCTCTCTGGTCGTTGATAGATGCACCGATGTTGGCATTGAAAGACCACATGTTATCGTTGAATGTCTTGGAAATATTCAACATGATATCTCCATAGAAGCTGCTGTATGATTTATGAATATCATAGTAGCCACCATAAGGACTGGCGAACTGTTCGATGGTTGAGGCATGACGTTTGTCAGTCGAACGCATATCCGTCTTGTCATATTTCAGACGTCCGGTGATGTCAATTCCGTCAATGATATTCCATTTCAGGGACGCGTTGGTCATGAAACGTTTCTTCTTGTTTTCACGAACAATACGATTCATCGTCCAGTATGGATTCTGTAATTCCATACTTTGCGTGTCGTAAGGCCAGTATTGTTCGTAGATACCCAGTCCTTCGTTGTAACGCTCGTACATACGAATGGCTTCGAAATTCTCTCCGCGCGGGAATAGGTAGAGAGCAGTCAGCGGATTGAAGTAACGTCCCTGTGCTGTCATATTCCTGTCATTCTGGAAAATCAGGTTAGCTCCGAAATCCAATGTAAGTTTGTCATTCAGGAAAGTAGCGGTATTGCGTCCCGATACGTTGTAGCGTTCGTACTTGTTGTTCGGAAGAATACCTGTCGAGTTGGTTGCCGAAACTGAAACGTACGTCTGGTTCTTTGATGTACCTGTGGAGAGTGATACCGAATTGATGGTATTCACACCTGTGCGGAAGAACTTTTCAGGGTCGTAGTTGCTGTTTACGACGTCACCCCAACTGGCGAATACACCGTCCTTATTACCATATTTGCTTTGCATTTTAGGCAACATGGTAGGGTTGGAGAAAGTAGTACTGCTCGATACACTGATGTTCGTCTTATCTTTCGTTCCTTTCTTGGTGTTGATAAGTACTACACCCGAAGCGGCGGCATTACCGTAAAGTGCGGCAGCGGCAGGACCTGTCAGCATATTGATTGATTCAATGTCTTCCGGGTTAATGTCGGCTACGGCATCACTACCCGGCTGATCTGTCAGTAGCCCTGTATCTGTAGATTCGTTTACTACATTGAACATAGGAATACCGTCGATAACGTAAAGTGCGTTGTTTGATTTAGTGATTGACTTCACGCCACGCATGACTACGCGGGCGGCAGAACCTGCACCCGATGCGGAAGAGTTGATGGTTACACCTGCCACTTTACCGGTCAGCGAGTTCATAAAGTTCGCGTCTTTTACGGTAGTGATATCATCAGAAGATAATTGCTGTACGTTGTAACTCAATGCTTTCTCCGAACGTTTGATACCCAAAGCGGTTACCACTACTTGTTCCAGTGCGGTCGCTTCCTCTGTTAAGGAAATATTCAGTCTTGACTGACCGTTGAATACGATATTACGAGTTTGATAACCGACATAAGATATCGTCAGTACGTCACCGATATGTATATTTTCCAAACGGAAATCACCATTAATGGAAGTAATCGTTCCTTTACCATCCTTAGTGGAGATAGAAGCACCGATGACCGGTTCCGAACCATCGCTCACCACGCCCGTAACGGTGTAAGCTTTCTTTTGTTCTTCTGCCGCTTGTTTCTGGAACAGGACGATACGTTTATCCGAAATACGGAAATCAATAGTTGTGTTTTTCAATAGAGTACTTACGATTTGGTTGATATTATTCGAAGTAATTTGTATTGAAGTTCTTTGACTTGTATTAATGTCATTGTTGTAAAAGAAAGAGTATTCACTTTGCTTCTCGATACTTTCAAACACTTTAGTCATAGGAGCATTCGTGAAGTTGAGCTGGATGTCTCGCTTGGTTGTCTGTGCGAGCGCAAAACCGGGAATCATTAAAAGTAATATTGCCGCATAAATGCTTTTTTGAAGCGCTTTTATGGAAGTGTGGCAACATTTTTGATAAGAAATTTGGTACTTTCTTAAGTTTGTCATACTTTTATAAATTAGAAATTAAGGATTGTGGCAATGAGAGCACTGCCATGATTTTTACAAAGTCTTGAAAGCGAGGAAATACTGGTACTATTTTCTCGCTTTTTTTGTGCTTTTACAGTATTATACCATAGGCTTTTCGGTTTTAATGTTTTACAATCTTGTTATTTTAATATTATATTTTTTCCTTTGTATTCATATTCGAACGGAGTACTGATCTGCATAGTCTTTAAGATTGACTCCAAGGATTCGTTTGTATAAAACTCTCCGGTGAAAGATTTACCTATCAGTTCATCATTCATAATAATAATCTTTATATTGAATTGCTGTTCCAGGCGTTGGCAGATGTCTAGCAGGGGAGTATCGGAAAGTACCCATACATTCTGTGTCCATCGTATCTCGCGACTGGCGTTTGTCAATTCCGTAAGTGACACTCTACCGCTGCTGGTATCATACTTCAGTTGCTGGTTGGGCTTCATCAGTATGTTCTTTTTTCCGGTAACGGCTTCAATGGAACCTTCTATCAGAGTTGCCGTAATCTGCGGAACCAGCGTGCTTGCATTTACATTGAACTTTGTTCCCAGTACTCTGATCTTCAATTCCCCGGCACGTACTATAAATGGATGGCGTTTGTCGTGTGCTACATCAAAGTAAGCCTCACCATCAAGAAATACTTCCCTTGATTTTCCTGAAAAACTTTCCGGATAAGTCAATCGGGAGCAAGTATTCAGGTTGATGATCGTTCCGTCGGGGAGTGTTACCTTCTGTACAATACCGGTATTGTTGCTTGCCACAATAAATGCAGGTTCACTATCCGATACGATATTATACAGCCATCCGCTCATTGCGATTAGCATAGCCACCGTAGCGGCTGCCATCCATATCCGGTAGCGGTTGGCACGCTGGCGGAAAATGTCAATCGAGTTATTGTCGGGTTGAATTCGTGCCATCAGGCGGGAGAATGACTTCTCTGCCGAATGTTCTTTGGGAGGACGGGGTGAATGCAGCTCAATGCCGTCAATCAACTCATCCAATTTGTCAGTTTCTTCTTCTTTTCTAATGCGCATTTTCTTTCGTTTTCTAAAGCTTTATACTATATAGAAAACTGAAGGTGCCAAACTACTAAAAGGAAAAAGCACTTTTTTTTAAATTTTTTCCAGAAACGGCTGAATTGCTTCTTTTATCTTAGCTTTAGCGATTAAAATTTGCCGTTCTACGGTGCAGACTTTTACGTCAAGAGCCTCTGCTATTTCACGGTGGCTCATTTCATCTTCTTTTGCCATCTTGAAAATAATGCGGCAACGTTCCGGCAGTGCAGTAATAGCTTGTTTTACTGCTTTGTGTAGTTCTTTATAGGATAGTTCGTCGAGAGGGGTATGCGTAGAGATGCTTACTTGTAGTTCCGTTTCGGGAATATCGTCTCTTTTCGATATATATCCGCTCTTTAGTACGTTCAGGCATCCGTTACGTATTGCCTGATAAATGTATGGATGGAAGTTGGGGATAGAGGTAAGCATGTGTCGATCTTTCCATAAATTATAGAAAACATCTTCTACCACATCTTCCGAAGCGGGTTCTGAACGAAGAAACATCATGGCAAACTGGAATAACCGGTCATAGTAGTGCATATACAACGTACGGAAGGCATCCGAATTGCCTTCAGATACTAATTTTAGTATCTCTTGCTCATTGCTGATACGTTGTGGGTTATTCATAGTTAATAAGTTGCTTATTATACAGTATGCATCTCAATTTAGTGCACAAAGAAACAGACTTTATTTTGTTTTTCCTAACGTTTTATCAAACGCCCTCCTCTTTTCAGCTTTCGTTCAGATAGCTTTATGTTGATTTTTGGAAGTAATATAGTGATTTTTGAACATCATTTTGTACAGTTGCTGCCTATTTTTGTGCCTGTAATCCATTAATTATTAATCATTATGTTACTACCGAGAAAATTTACATTTTTCCTTTTTTTGTTGCTTGGCGTATCTATTCATGCACAACAAAACTTCTTCATAAGTTCTTATGTGCGTGGAAATTTTTACAACCGGGGACGTGTCGCTACTGAAAGTCTGCGGGCAAGCGACGACCTTATTTTCTTGAATGTTCATCCTAATAAAGACGGATCACTTTCATTTGAAAATCCGCGTGCGTTTCAAGGAAAAGGGGTGACAACTTGGGAAGGATTGATTAAATCGGTTCGTGCAAAAGTAAAAGGTACAAAAGCGAAAATACGTCTGGGAGCTTCCAGTGGCGAATGGAAAGCGATGGTGGCTGATGAGGCTGCTCGTACAGCATTTGCAAAGAACATAAAGACTGTATTGGAAAAGAATAAACTGGATGGTATTGATCTTGATTTTGAGTGGGCGGAGAATGAGAAAGAATACGAAGATTATAGCCTGGCTATCGTGAAGATGAGGGAGGTGCTGGGAGATCAATATCTATTTAGTGTATCTCTGCATCCTGTTTGTTATAAGATTAGTAAAGAAGCCATTGAAGCCGTTGATTTTATTTCACTCCAATGTTACGGTCCTTCACCGGTTCGTTTTCCGGTAGAGAAATATGATTCGGATATTCAGATGGTACTGAAGTATGGTATTCCCAAAGAGAAACTGGTGGCGGGAGTTCCTTTCTATGGTGTGACAAAAGATAATTCAAAGAAGACAGAGGCTTATTTCAGTTTTGTACAAGAGGGACTGATTACGGAGCCTGCACAAAATGAAGTAATATATAAGGGAGAGAAATATGTGTTTGACGGACAGGACAATATCCGCACTAAGACCCGTTATGCGATGGAGCAAGGACTGAAAGGCATGATGAGTTGGGATTTAGCCACGGATTTGCCGCTGGATGATTCTAAATCATTGCTCAAAGCGATGGTTGAAGAATTAAGGAAATGACCTCCCCCACAGGTCGCTAAATTTCCTACTGGGAGGTATCAGAAGAGATTCTTCATTATCGTTCTGAATGACAGAGCAACATGAAAGTAAATTCTACTTCTGATACATCTTCCTTTCTCAAGATTGTTTAATTTGCTTCAGATAATCTGAAGGAGAGACACCAAATTCTTCCTTAAAGCATTGGCGGAAATATCCCGTACTGTTCATTCCTACCTTATAGGCTATTTCAGAGATATTGAATTTCCCTTCAAGCAGCAAACGTTCTGCATTCTCCATTTTCACTTTCCGGATATATTCGTTGGTCGAGAGTCCTGTAAGTGCTTTCATTTTCCGGTAAAGAGTGGAACCGCTCATGCACATTTTATCAGATAGATAGTTAATATCAATCTTCTCTGAAGAAAGGTTTTCCTCGATTAAAAGGGTGATTTTTTCGATAAACTCATTATCTAATTTGCTCAAAGCTTCGGCAATTACTATGCGCTTTTCACTTAAATCTATTTGATTTCCCGGAGTAGATTGCGCCTGGAACTGGGCAACTAACTTTTTCCTTGAATCGAGTAGATTATTGATTCGGCTACGTAGCAGAGAAGCACTGAAAGGTTTCGTCAGGTAAGAATCGGCTCCTACTTCATATCCTTCTTCTTTATCTTGCAGAGAATCTTTGGCTGTCAGCAGGATAATAGGAATATGGCTGGTGCGCACATCATCTTTTAATTGCTTACATAAAGTGATGCCGTCCATCACAGGCATCATAATGTCGCTGACTACAATATCGGGGATACGGCTAAGGGCCTGTTGCTTTCCTTCTTCTCCGTTGTTGGCCGTGATTACCTCGAACGAGTCGGTGAAGGATTCAACTATGTATTTCTGTATTTCTTCATTGTCTTCTACAATCAATAGGATTGGTTTACCGGTATCTAATGTCGTTTCTTGTGAATATTCCAGCTCCGTATTTTGACTCATCTCCTCTTGAACCGGTTCTGTAGAATCTGCATGTAAGGCATTGGGGTAGATGTTATCTGTCAGTAAACTGATATAGAATGTACTTCCCTCATTTTGGACGCTTTCTGCACGGATTTCCCCTTCATGTAAGGTGACGAGATTCTTCACTAAAGCCAGCCCGATACCTGTACCGGATGCCTGATGCTTACCGCTTTCCTGATAATAGCGGTCGAAAATATGTGGCAGGGCCTCGGCAGAAATTCCATACCCTGTATCACAGACTTTAATTTCCGTATAAGCTACCTCATTACGCATGGTCTGATGCAAACTTAGTGTTACGCGCCCTTGTTCCGTATATTTGATAGCATTGGAAATCAGATTGTCCAAAACAATCGTGATGATTTCTTTATCGAAGAAAAGAAACATTTCTTCTTTTTCTATCTGAATCCGGAAATCAATTTTGGTATTCTGATTTAATTCTTTGTATTTAAGCCCTATTTCATGAATCAGAGGGGCAATGTTCCCTTTGCTGACACACAATTTCTTGTTTTGTGTTTCTGTTTTTCGGAATTCTAGAATCTGATTAATCAGATTGAGCAATCGTAGTGCACTCTGATGGATAACTGATAGTTTCTGGGCTTGTTTTGCAGGAAGTGATGCCTCTTTCTGCATATCTTCGAGAGGACCGAGGATTAAGGTCAACGGTGTACGCAGCTCATGCGTGATATTGGTATAGAAACGCAAGCGTTCCTGATTTAACTCCTGTTCCTGCTCATGGTTTTTCTTTTCCAACGTATAAAGACTCTCCAGATCTAACTTCTTTTTGTAAGCATGCAAGATAAGATAAGTGATGCAGATAGATACCAAGATGTAGATAAGTTTTGCCCACCACGTCAACCAGAGAGGAGGATTGATACGGATGGTCAGGGAAGTGGCTTCTTCCGGCCATTCCTGATTATGTACTCGCGCTTTGATGAAGAATTCATATTTTCCCGGGGGAATGTTGCGGAAAGTGACATTGTTACTTTCATTGACGGTGTACCACGAGTTTTCGAGCCCTTTCAGCATATAAACATACTCTACTTGATTGACGAGAGAATAGTTTTGAACATTGAATCTCACTCCGAAGCTATTTTGTGCATGACTCAACTCAACGTTTTGTCCTTTGGAGAGATTGATAATCATGTCATTGTTTTCCAGATTACTCAACCGTCCCAGTATTTTCATCTCTGTGACAACTGCCGCCGGGGCCGGTTGTTCATTCATGGTAATGTCTGGATTGAAACAACATACTCCATTGATAGAACCGAAATAAATCTGTCCATTCTTACTTTGTGTTACACAACCGCTTGAGAAACTTCCTGCCGGAACATCGTCAGAGTGGCCATAGTTATAAAAACAGTCTTTATTCGTAACATAGCAACTGATACCTTTATTATTGCTAAACCAGATATTCCCTTTTTTATCTTCTGTTATTGCACAGATATTTGTATTGATTAAGCCATCTTTTCGTTGGTAAGTTTTGTAATTCAGTTCATTAGTCGACAGGAAACAAACTAATCCTTCTCCCGTTCCTATCCACATTCTTTTTTGTTTATCTTGTATGATCTGATTGATGGTGTTAGAACAAAAGCCATCTCTTTGAGTGAACGTCTTGATTTTCTGTAAGTCCGGGGTGTATATGCCAAGTCCGTCTCCGAAAGTTCCAATCCAAAAACGTCCTTTCTCATCTTGGGCTATAGAACGTATAAAATCACTGTGCAGTTCGCTATTATCTGTATTGTAATGCTGGATAATCTTCATGGTTAGAGGGTTTAATACAACAATTCCTCCACTATATCCTACCCAAATGTTATGTTGGGCATCTTCATAGATCGTACGGACGTCTAGATTAGATTGTCCCATGAGGGAGATGGAACGGAATCTTTTATTCCGGCTATCATAATAGCTGATTCCTCCTTGGTAGGAGCCGAACCATAAATTCCCTTTTGAATCTTGTAAAGAAGCTAATATAAAATTCGAAGGAATGTCTCCACTCTCTTTTCTATAAATAGCAATACGTTTCTCTCCTTCAAATACATTAATACCTCCTCCATCTGTTCCGATCCAAACCCGTCCTTGTCTGTCCATACAAAGACTGCTGGCTACTTTGTTGTTCAGGCTGTTTTCATTGTTTGGAATCGGAGAATAGCTTAACGTGGTGAACAAAGGAGGTTTACTACTAATAAAGTTGATGCCTCCTCCCCATGTTCCTATCCAGATATTGTCGAAAGAATCCTGGAATATACATCGAGCGCTTGCATTAGAGAGGCTTCGACTATCATCACCCTCCTGTATGTATTCAATAGAAAGCTCCTCTGGCGAGAGAAACATACCCTGTTTCAGGTTTAATATGGCAATACCATTGAGCTCTGAAGCAATCCAGAGCCTATTATCTTTTAATTGCCGGATAGATAATATGCGACTGCATAAAGTAGCATACTTGTCATTCTTATTATTTCTGAATGTGATAAAGTTTTCATTAGCAGCATTATATAGAGCCAATCCATTATTTGTTCCTAACCAGATGTTACCGTTTGCATCTTTTATGATACAAAACACATCATTACCGGGCAAACTTGCTGGATTTCCCATTTCATTCTGGAAATTCTTTACGCTTTTGTCTTTGAGAGAAAAAATACTGAATCCGCTTCCAACATGGCCGATATACAAATTGTTGTCTCCTCCGTCCAATACTGTCCATGTCTGATTGGAGGGCAGACTAGGCACCGTACTCTTATTATAATGTGTAAATTGCCCATTATTAATATTTAGATATTCTATACCTCTATAATAGGTGCTGACCCATAAACCATCATCGTTTTGGGTGGAAGGAGAGATATCCGTTACATCATTTGTAATCAGACTGTGTGGATTTTCCGGGTTATGTTGGTAGGCGGTAAATGTTTGTTCGTCATAATTGTATGCATTTAGTCCGTCTCGTTGAGTGGCTATCCAAATGATGGGACGTTTGGAATCAGCATACACCCGGTTGAGTTCGTTGCCGGTGATTCCCTGATTGTTATGTGGCAAATCATTTTTATAATAAGTAATGAAGCGGGTGCCGTCAAATTTATTAAGTCCTTCTTCTGTGGCAAACCATAAAAAGCCTTGTTTATCTTGTGTAATACTGACTACATAATTATTGGATAATCCTTGTTCTATTCCCAGTCGTTTTACAGAATGAGACTGGGCTGTCAATTGAAGAATGGACAACAAGGATAAAAATAAAGTAGAAGCAATGTGTTTTTTCATAACTCGTGCTTATTTGTTTCAATTATCAGCTCAAAAATAAGAATAAATATTTTATTTAGAGTATGTAAATCGTTCATTGCACGATTTGCATAGCTCTTCTGCATGATTTTTGCTTATTTCATTTATATCAATATTCTATATTTGCATCGGAAAAAACAACAAAAAATGTTTAATCTTTAAATTCTAATTTATGAGGTATGTAAGAATCTTATGCATGTGTGTCGTACAGTTGCTTCTGTCAGCTGCAGCATTTGCACAAACACAAGTTACAGGACATGTGGCCGATGTGAGAGGAGAGGATATCATTGGTGCCAATGTTACTGTCAAAGGAACTTCTAATGGAACCATTACCGATATCGATGGTAACTTCACCATTAATGTAGATGATAAAAATGCCACATTGGCAATTTCGTTCATCGGTTATAAGACTAAAGAGGTGAAGATAGATGGAAAGACACATCTTCAAATTGTTCTTGAAGAAGATACGGAAACTTTGGATGAAGTTGTGGTGGTGGGTTATGGTACACAAACCAAGAAAAGCCTGACCGGAGCCATCAGTGATGTTAAATCCGATGCATTGACGCGTTCTGTTTCTACGACTACTGCGGGAGCCTTATCCGGTAAGATAGCAGGTGTGTCTACGCGTGCTGTGGATGCCCGTCCGGGTAGAGGTATCAATCTTGAAATTCGTAATATGGGTAGCCCCCTGTTTGTAATCGACGGTATTCCTTATGGTGGAATGAACAGCCGTGACTGGTTGCAGGCATCGGATGTTTCCGGTAGCGATGTGTTTAATGCTCTGAATATCGAGGATATCGAGAGTATCACTGTCTTGAAAGATGCTTCTGCTGCTATTTACGGTTTGCGTGCATCAAATGGTGTAGTTTTGGTAACCACCAAGAAAGGTAAAAAGAATGATAAAGTAAGCATCAATGTAAATGGATACTATGGTTGGCAGAATCTGACCCGTTTCCCTGAATTGGCAAATGCAGGACAATATGTAAGAGGTTTGGCTGAAGCAGCACAGAATAGAGGTGAAGATCCAAGCAAATTATATAGTCCCGAGGAACTTGCTAAATGGGAAGCTGGTACCGAACCGGGATATAAGAGCTATGACTATTATGATATGGTAATGAGAAAAAATGTACCTCAATACCACATCAATGCGAATGTGACAGGTGGCTCTGAAAAGACCAACTATTATCTTTCTGTAGCTCATACCGGACAAGATGCGATGATGCCTGACTTTAAATACGAGCGTACCAATCTTCAGTTGAATATTGATACTAAGATAACAGACCGTTTTACAATAGGTGCACAGATTAGCGGTAAGTATGAAAAGAGTGAAGACGTAGGTTTGCCGGGTGGTGACGGTTATTATTCGGCTATATTGGCTATGTTCAAGATGCAGCCTATCGAAAGCCCTTATGCCAATGATAATCCGGAATATATCAATAATGTGCATGAGAATGGTTACAATCCGGCTGCGTTCAGTCGTGACATTGCCGGTTACAAAGATAATTTGACTCGTAATGCCAATATTAATGCTTATGCGCAGTATGATTTCTCTTTCGGTTTGACTGCAAAAGCTACGTTCTCGTACAATTACACAAACAGTCGTTTTGACGGTTATCAATATGCTTATCACATCTATACATACGATAAGGAGAAAGATACTTATAACGGAACACCTGCCGCAGGACGTTGGAGAAGTCAAATTGATCGTAGTGTTCCTGCGCGTTATATGCAGCTGCAATTGAATTATGCGAAGCAGATTAAAAACCATAATATCTCTGCTGTTTTGGGTTACGAAGCTTCCGATTATGACTGGACTAAGAAAACGTATGGTACCGAACCTTCTACTGACTATCTGCCGTTATTACAGTTTGATGAACTCAACAGTTTCGGTGATGAGTGGAGTTACGAAGCACGTGCCGGATGGATCGGCCGTATCAATTATGACTTTGCCCACAAATATCTGATTGAATTATTGGCTCGTTATGACGGTTCTTATCTCTATGCAGCTAATAACCGTTGGGGATTCTTCCCGGGTGTGTCTGTAGGTTGGAGAATCTCGGAAGAGAAATTCTTTGAAAAGCTGCGACCGGTTGTAGATGATTTGAAGATTCGTGCTTCTATCGGTCAGACAGGTACAGAGAAGGATGTAAAACTGTTCGATTACTTGAGTGGTTATACGTGGAATAATGGTAATGCAGTATTGGATGGTGAACTGGTGACCGGACTGAACCAGAGAGGATTGCCTATTACTAACTTATCCTGGACTAAGAATACGACATCGAATATCGGTTTTGACCTGACTATGTTCAATAATCGTTTGAAGATTACAGCCGATGCTTTCCGCAAGGATATTACCGGTGTACCGGCTGCCCGTTATGATGTATTGCTTCCGAGTGAAGTGGGATATACATTGCCTAATGAGAACTTGAACAAACAAGCATATATCGGTGCGGAAGGTATGGTTACATGGACCGACCATATCGGTGATTTGAACTATACCGTAAGCGGTAACTTTACTTTCTCACGTTACAAGAGCATCGAGACTTACAAACCGCGTTTTAATAACTCTTGGGATGAATACCGCAATTCTGCGGAAGGCCGTTGGGGAGGTATCTATTGGGGATATCAGGTAATTGGCCAGTTCCAGTCGGAAGAAGAAATTCGTAATTATCCGGTAAATCTGGATGGGAATAATAACCGGACACTGCTTCCCGGTGACTTTATCTATAAAGATGTGAATGGCGACGGTATTATCAATGGTATGGACGAGCGTCCTATCGGTTATCCGGAAGGCTGGGCGCCTATCATGTCGTTTGGTGGTAATATCGGTTTGGCGTGGAAGGGGATTGACTTGAATATCGACCTTTCCGGTGGTGCTATGCAAGGATGGAGACAAAACTATGAATTGGCTAATGCATATCATGGCAATGGAAACTCACCGGTTTATTTATTGGAAGACCGTTGGCACCGTGCCGACTTGTACGATCCGGAAAGTGAATGGATACCGGGACGTTATCCGGCCATCCGTAAAGGTGAGTTCAGCTATAACAATAAGAATAGTGACTTCTGGTTGCACAATGTACGCTATCTCCGTATTAAAAACTTGGAAGTGGGTTATAGCTTGCCGTCACAACTGTTGAGACCGATTCGTGCACAGAAGGTACGTATTTATGCTAATGTTTCTAACTTGTGTTCGTTCGACAATGTGGGTAAGTTTGGAGTCGATCCTGAAATTACTGCCGCAGCTGCAGTGGTATATCCGCAACAACGTACATTCCTTCTTGGATTTAATATTACATACTAAAAAATGAACGCTATCATGAAAAGCAAATCTATAAAAATAGTTCTGTTGGGAGCCGTCCTTACTTCCATGTTATCGGGTTGCGGCGACAGCTGGTTCGAAAGAGATCCCAAAAATATTCTTACCAATGAGTTGGTATGGAACGATCCGAACATGATTAAATCACAGCTAGCCAATTTATATAATCGTATTCCACAGTTACACGGTGACTTCAATACCGGTGGTATGTGCGAAACGGATGATGCTATGTACTGTGGCACGCTGGATCAGAATTATCGTAATGAATTACGTTATGGCAACGACTACGGACGTTGGTGGGATTATGGATTGATACGAGACATCAATATGTCTATTGAGAATATCGACAAATATGGAACAGATATTTCAGCAGATGACAAGTTACAGTTCAAAGCTGAATTTCGCTTTATCCGCGCTTACGTTTATTTTGAGCTTGTAAGACGTATGGGTGGTGTACCATTGATTACAACTACTTTGGAGTATGATTTTAGCGGAGATCCTTCTTACTTACGTAATCCACGCGCCAAGGAGCACGAAATATATGACTTTGTATACAGTGAATGTGAAGAGATCAAGTCGCAACTGGGTAATAAAGGTAGTCAAAGTCGTGCCAATTACTACACTGCATTGGCATTGGAGAGCCGTGCTATGTTGTATGCCGGTTCTATTGCCAAATACAATGCGCTGAAAACTCCTAATATTGTAACGTCTGGCGGAGAAGTGGGTATTCCGGCCGATATGGCAGACGATTATTATCGGAAGTCGTTGGCTGCTTCGCAAGAAATTATCACAAAAGGCGGATATGAACTTTATGAAAAGGAGTCGGATAAAGGAGTGAACTTCTATAAAATGTTTATGGACAAGACACTAAATAAGGAAGCTATTTGGGTGAAAGATTATAAGAATCCTTTGAAAGTGCATAGCTTCGGTTATGATAATGTAGTCCATCATTTGAGAGAAGATAACGATAATTCTTCTTGCATCGGCCCATCTTTAGGATTGGTAGAAGCATTTGATTATTTGGATGGAGCTCCGGGAACTTTACATTATAAGAATGGTAATGACTATGTAGTATATGATACTCCGAGTGATATCTTTGCCAATAAAGATGCACGTTTGTATGGTACGATCGTCTATCCGGGCTCAAAGTTCAGAAATCAGGATGTAGATATTCAGGCAGGAGTGGCAGTATGGAATGATAAGACGGGTTCTTATGATTTACTGACAGATTCGAAATTGGGAAGTGCTTATGACGATAATAAAACTTTTGTTGGCCAGGATGGTCCCCAGACTAATAGTCCTAACGTGAGCAATACCGGATTTTATATCCGTAAGTTTATCAGTGAGGCATCCGGTTATACTCTCCGTAACTACGCTGAAAACTGGTGGCCTTGGTTCCGTCTGGGTGAAATCTATTTGAATGCTGCCGAAGCTGCTTTCGAATTGAATGACGAGCCGACCGCTTTACCTTATATTAACCGCTTGCGTCAGCGTGCCGGTTTCCCGGCCAACAGCCTGACAAGCCTGACAATAGAAAAGATTCAGAACGAACGTCGTGTGGAACTGGCTTTCGAAGATCACCGTTATTTTGATATGAAACGATGGAGAATAGCTGATATCACCTGGAACGGAAATACAGATAACGATAAAGCGATCGTTTATGGTTTATATCCTTATCGTATTGCCAAACCAAAACCGGGAACATCGGATCAGGACAAGTATATTTTTGTAAAGACAAAATCCGAACGTTTCAAGGTGGCAAGAACCTTCCAGCAGTCTAACTATTATTCATTCATTGCTGATGATGTAATTAATAACAATCCGACGATTGTGAAGAATCCATTCCAATAAAAATAAGAGATTATGAAAAAGATTATACCTTTCTTTATTATGATATGTTGTTTGTTGGCAGTAAGCAGTTGCAGCTACGACAACTTTGAGGAACCTAAGGCTACATTGACCGGAAGAGCAATTTATGACGGTGAAGCAGTAGGGGTTAGAAGCGGAAGTTCAGAGTTTGCTTTATTCCAGGACGGTTATGCTTTGCATGGTTCTATTCCAGTGTATGTTGCGCAGGACGGAAGCTATTCCGTGTCCCTTTTCAATGGTGATTATAAATTGGTGCGTATGGGTAATGCTCCTTGGGAAAGACCTTCTAATGACACAATTTATATTACAGTGAAAGGAAACACTGTGCAGGATATTCCTGTGACACCGTATTTCTCTGTCAGAAACGTATCTTTTGCCAGAAACGGCAACAAGGTTACCGCACGGTTTACTATTAATAAGGTAGTTGCCGATGCCAATCTGGAGAATGTAGGTATCTATTTGGGAACAGGTATCCTGACAGATGAGAAACAAAAGGAAGCGGAGTTGGCGTTGGGTAATACCGTTTCACTCAATCAGGAGAACACTGCTGAAATTGAGATTCCAAGTGGCTTACTCAATGAATCTTATCTTTACGCTCGTGTCGGAGTTAAATCAGACAAATCATCGGAATATTGTTACAGTCAATCTATTAAAGTAGCATTGAAATAAATAGTATTAAGAATGTAAATACCGGAGGGGGAGTATCACAATCTGATATTTCCCCTTTTTATCCAACTTATGAAAATATGATAGTACCTATTAAACAAACTTTGATTATAATCGGCTTGATGTTGGCAGTGACGCTGCCTGCTTTCGCGTTGTCCGGTAATCCTGTGTTACCAGGTTTCCATGCTGATCCTGAAATTTTATATTCCAACAAGACTAAGAAATACTATATCTATTCCACTACAGACGGACAACCCGGGTGGGGTGGTTGGTATTTTACCGTTTTTTCGTCTGTTGACTTAAAGAATTGGAAGGATGAAGGGACAATGCTGGATTTGAAATCAGATCAGGTACCTTGGGCGGATGGTAATGCATGGGCACCTTGTATAGAGGAGAAGTTGGTAGGAGGAAAATATAAATACTTTTTCTACTACAGCGGTAATCCGAAAGCAGGCGGAGGAAAACAGATTGGAGTAGCTACGAGCGATTCTCCTACGGGGCCGTTTGTTGATTTAGGGCATCCCATTGTAACGGATTCACCCACCGGAAACGGTCAGCAAATAGATGTGGATGTGTTTACCGATCCGGTTTCGGGGAAGTCTTATCTGTATTGGGGAAATGGCTATATGGCAGGTGCGGAACTGAATGAGGATATGGTTTCCATTAAGAAGGAAACGATTACAGTGGTGACTCCCGAAGGAGGGACTTTGCAGGATTATGCTTATCGTGAAGCTGCTTATGTGTTCTACCGTAACGGACTTTACTATTTCATGTGGTCGGTAGATGATACAGGGTCTCCCAATTATCATGTAGCTTATGGCACTTCAACCTCACCTTTGGGACCAATTAAAGTGGCTAAGAATCCTGTTATACTGATTCAAAACCCGGAAAAGGAAATATACGGTCCTGCCCATAATGCTGTTTTGCAAATTCCCGGCACTGATAAGTGGTATATTATTTATCATCGCATTAATAAGAATTATCTCAAAAGTGATCCCGGTGTTCATCGTGAAGTATGTATAGATTGTATGGAATTTAATGAAGATGGGAGCATTAAGCAAGTAATACCCACTCCTTAATAATATCTTTCCTGATTTCGGTAGATGGTCAGGTTGTTTCAGGACGGAATTGTATTGTATGATTTGAATAATGAAAGATTATAGATGAATAGGATTATAGGTAAAAAGAGAGTAGCGATTTTAGGTTTTCTGTTTGTATGTGTGGCGGGTGGATGTTCTCAATCTGTTCCTGATGTAAGTTATCAGATAGAAACGGATAAGCCTTGTCAAACGATGGCATATTTTAGTGCTTCAGATGCTTGGAGTATGCAGTTTATCGGACTTTGGCCGGAAGAGAAACAAAACCTGGTAGCCGATTGGCTGTTCAGTACGGAGAATGATGCGAACGGACAGCCGAAAGGTATCGGCCTGTCCCTCTGGCGTTTCAATGTCGGTGCAGGTAGTGCGGAACAAGGGGAGGCTAGTCAGATCGCTTCTCCCTGGATGCGAGCCGAGTGTTTTCAGAACGCGGATGGAACGTACGACTGGAACAAGCAACAAGGACAACGTAATTTTCTGAAACTGGCAAAGGAACGGGGAGTCAATAAATTCCTGGCTTTCCTGAACTCGCCTCCCGTACATTATACACAGAATGGATTGGCAACCAATACCGGTCGTGGAGGTACGGCAAATCTGAAGCTGGATTGTTATGAAAAGTACGTCCGTTTTTTGGCAGATGTAGTACAGGGAGTAGAAGAACATGATGGCATCAAGTTCAACTACATCTGTCCTTTCAACGAACCGGACGGACACTGGAATTGGGTAGGACCGAAACAAGAAGGTTGTCCGGCAACCAACAAAGAAGTAGCTCATACTGTCCGTTTGTTAAGCAAAGAATTTGTAAGCCGGAATATGGATACGCAGATTTTGGTGAATGAATCTTCCGATTATCGCTGTATGTTCCGCACTCACGAAACAGATTGGCAACGGGGTTATCAGATTCAAGCCTTTTTCTGTCCGGATAGTGTAGATACATATTTAGGAGATACTCCGAATGTTCCCCGCCTGATGCTTGGTCATAGCTATTGGACAACGACTCCGTTAAGCGAATTACGTAATATCCGCTGCCAGTTGCGGGATACCTTAGATAAACATCAAGTTGGCTTCTGGCAAACGGAGACTTGCATCATGGGTAATGATGAAGAAATTGGTGGTGGAAATGGTTTCGATCGTACAATGAAGACAGCGCTCTATGTGGCACGTATCATTCATCATGATATTGTGTATGCCAGAGCTGAAAGCTGGCAATGGTGGCGTGCCATTGGCGGTGACTACAAAGACGGACTGATTCGTGAGTATACTACAGACGATAATTTCTTGGATGGTACAGTAGAAGATTCTAAACTGATGTGGGCTTTAGGAAATTATAGCCGTTTTATCCGTCCGGGAGCAGTCCGGTTATCTGTCTCGGCTTTCGATCAAACAAACGCTTTCATTCCTGATGGCGACACCGACCAGCAAGGATTGATGTGTTCTGCTTATAAGAATGTAGACGGAACGTATGTGATGGTAGTTATTAACTATGCCAATGAAGAAAAAGAGTTTTCTATTCATAAAGAAAAAGTAGGAAATACGCAATGGCAGATTTATCGTACTTCAGATAAAGAAGGGGAGAATTTGCTACCGGTAGGAAAAGTGAAAAGTGGAAAGATCGTTCAGATTCCGGCACGTTCTATTATAACGCTTCAGAGTAACTAATAAAAGCAGCTTTATATTCTTTATTTCTTTTTGAAAGCTGTACATTTGTGTGTCCGTCCATTGCTACGAAGGTAATGGACGGACACAATGCGTAAATAAGGAGGCATTTTATGGACAATAGAGGAAAAATTGTCATTTATCAAATAAAGGATGGGAAAACTTCCATTGATGTGAAGTTGGAGAATGAGACGGTGTGGCTCAATCAAGCTCAAATGGCGGAGTTGTTTCAAACGGATAGAACTTCCATAGTGAAGCATGTTAATAACATCTATAAGTCGGAAGAGTTGGAGAAAGACTGAACTTGTGCAATTTTTGCACAAGTTCAGATGGAGGGGAATCGGACTATCAAGCGTCACATTATTTATTATAATCTTGATATGATTATTTCTGTCGGTTATAGGGTCAACTCCATGCGTGGCACCCAATTCCGTATTTGGGCCAATAAAGTCCTGAAAGACTACTTGATTAAAGGTTATGCCATTAGCCAAAGCTGTTCAACTGGAAGACCTGAAGAGTACCGTACGCCTTCTTTCTAACGTCATCGAACACAAACAATTGACGCTGGATGAGGCCAATGGACTCTTGCGTGTGATTACCGATTACACTTACGGTCTGGATACACTTGATAAATACGATTATCAACAACTGGATTTCCCTTTTTAATTTTTCTTTCTTTATATTGTATCCTTGTTTATAATAGCTTGGATAGTGGGATAAAGAAAAGTGACAAGTATATTATCATAAGTGCAAAATTTGCACTTATGGGGTATTGATAATGATTATCTTTTTGTTTTTGAGGAGCCATTTAGTTTCTTTTCTTCTCCTTTTAAACGTCTTTCTACTTTTTTAATATCTTCATTTGCAGAGATTTGTTCAGGAAATATGCCTCTGCCAACAAGCATATCTCTGACTGCGACATTATTGTCAACATGTTCATTTTCAATGGCAGTTTGTCCGTATAGGTCTTTTTGCTGAACATTCACAGAGGTCATTTCTGCGGCAAAGTCTTTAGCTTTTATGCTGATGGTCGGAAGAAAATCAGCTAATGGTCGGCTATCAGGTACGCCAAGTTTACGTTTTAACATTTTGGTGTCCATGTGAAACAGTGCTTTATCTCCTTTGGAACGTATAATGGCGAATCCTTGATTGTCAACTCCTCTTTCATATAAAACACCCGAGAGAAGTTTCTCTGTCTCGGCTAGTTTGGTACGTGCTTGGACACGTTCATATTCTATTAAACGTTGCTCTACTAATTCTGCACGGCGGGTTTGTATTGCAAAATAGTTTTGAGCAAAGGCAATTTCTTGCTTTCGGGAATCTCCATTTTGTGCTACCAGATAGCAGGCATAACGGGTCAGAAAGATGTTATCTACTTCTCTTTCAGCGCCTGAACCTAATACAACCATTTTGCTGACGTCAGCAAAATGGTATGCAATATTTTCTCCGGCATTTTTACATGCAGCTTTTGCTTTTTCTATGATAGACAGGAAGTTACGCCATTGAGAATATCCCAACAGTGGATAAAGTTCTCTCGCACTCCAACATTCCACTTTGTTGTATTCGCAAACAATGCTCTCAAACTGCTTAAATAGTCCTTTTATTTCTTCTGATTTCATTTTATTTCTGTATAATGTTTGTTCCTTTTATTCATCTGTCTTTATTTCCGCCTTACCGTAATATCCCGGCATCGGCACATAAATCGGATTATAATAAGTATTGATATTCTTCAACTTCTTCTCCTCCTCTTTCAGCCGTTTGATTTGCCGTGCGGCAGTGGTAGGGGTAAAGCCGCACAATCCTTGAAAGTCGCGACGGGTTAATACAGGGTTGCTCTTGAAGTAGTTTGTCAGCAATTTGTCTATCTCGTCATTTGAAAGGACAGCCGAATGGGGTTTCAGTTTACTTCGCTCCACATGAACAACACTGACTGACCTTTTCAGTTTGGCATCCGCTTTAAAGCTGATGTTGGCTTTGAGTTTTATCTGATTCGCTTTTAGTTTGGGCGAAGTGATAGGCTCTTGACTATTCAGCTTTATCTGGAAATAACCGATGCCATCCAGATGGACGCTTTGTCCTTCTCGAAGACGATCCCCCATAAAATGACTTAGAGATTCGAGAACTGACTTTACATCCCCTTCAGTTAGAGAAGTGGCTATCTGGATTTCTTTTGCCAGATAGTCTGTGTCAATGTGTTGGAAGTTGACTACACGTGCGTGGTACGTTTCTTTGTCTTCCTCATCCTTGGGACGGGGAGTCTTGTACAATTCAAATTGTATTGCCATTATTAATTTGTTTTCGCCTTATACATTACTACGTATTTTAAATTTATCGTTGTAAGCCTATAAGGACATTGTTTTTTTTGTTGCGAAGCTAATCGATCATCTTCGGACTTAGGGGGAGGGTGTTATATAGCTGTTGTTTGTTTGCTATCAAGCGGCTTTTATAAGTTATCCTGCCTTTATTCTTGGACTAAGGCATAGGGATAGTTATCTTCCGGTGCCTTTATCATTAGTTTCCCACGGCCGTGGAGAGATCTCGTCATGGCTGTGGTAGTATCTTTTCACGGCCGTGGTAGGAATTCGCCACGGCCATGAAGAATGAACTATATCGGTAGCAAAGATAAACTATATCAGGGAGAAAAACAAAGTATTCCTACTTGTTGTAGGTATTTATATGCCTTGTTCTATTTGATGGATATAGGGCAAGGGAGAATTAAACTATTTTACTGTGATAACAGTGGCATTGTCTGAAAAATATAGTTATATTTGTGGCGTGTCTTCAGAGAGAAGATACATTTGTTTTGAATTGGAGATAGTGTTTTTATTATCTATTGTGAGAAATCTGGTAAATTTAGCACCCATAGATAATAAGTGACCAGTCTCCACGTCCATGTTGTATATATATTTGTTATATACCTCAACGGGCGTGGAGCTATTGCTTATTATTCGGGTACGGCCCACCAGAGCCTCTCACGGGATAGTACAGTAATAGTTTCCGCGCCTTTTTTATTGGCAAACGGGAACACATAATTAAAAAATGATAGTTATGAGTGACCTTACTTGTTCCTGTTCCTGCCTGATGAAGCACGATTTAGAACGCTCCGTCGACAAGCTTAGTTTTATGAAAGAAAACTGGCCTAGCTTTGCAAATATTGAAAGCGTAGACCAATTGTCAAAAGCTGAATTGCAGTGTTCTCTCTGTTTATTGAATATAGTGATAGACGGGCTGTCTAAAGATGAATTCTCATGTCCGAATAAAGAACTTATCCATTTGGTCATCATGTATGTGTATATACAGGAAAGGTTCGATTTATGTGAAATCAAAGAACTGCATACTAAATTGGTGATGGCTCCTGTGAAGAAAAGAAAGAAATGGCTCTCTAAGTCATAGCTATTCAGGTTGTCTTTGCAAAAATGTGATGAAAGTAGTGCTTTTTGCGGTGATAGGTGACAGATGTGGTGATAGGTTGAAAAACAACCTATCACCGCCGGGAACCTCGATGAATAAGGTATTTGATTGCCGGCGGTGATAGGTGATAGAGAAAAGTGATTTTTTATATATGAGAAGAAGCTTATTAATGAAGAGTATTTTTATTCGGAGTATTCCATACTTTCGTCTGATCGCATACAATATCAATCCATTGGTCACCGCATTTGATTTTGAAATCTCCTTTTTCCAGTCTCCACTTACCGTCATACCCGACAAATGCCAAATCGCTTCCTTTTAGTTTCAACGTAACAGTCTTTGTTTCTCCCGGTTTCAAAGAGATCTTTTCAAAGTTCCGCAGGCGGATATTGTCCGGTGTACTGCTTGCCACCAGGTCTTTAGAGAATAACAACACACTTTCTTTTCCGGCAACTTTGCCCGTATTGGTTACATCAATCGTGAATATCAGCTCATCATCGGCATTGAAAGTCGGTTTGTTTACTTTTAGGTTATTATATTTATAATTGGTATAGCTTAATCCGAAGCCGAACGGCCATTGAATATCCATCACCGAATCATAATTGTAGTTACCTCCCATTTGACCCATATTTTCACAAGGCTTGTAGTCATAAGTCGCCAAAGCGTTGATTAGGCGGGGATAAGTAAACGGCATTTTTCCACTGAAGTTGGCATCACCGGCCAATAAGTTAGCAAGTGCATCGCCACCGTAATTGCTTGGCAGCATGATGTTGACGACAGCTTTTGCCAAAGGCTCTATGTCATTGATAATACGCGGACGTCCCTGGTTCAGAACCAAAACGATAGGTTTACCCGTAGCGGCCAGAGCCTTTACCAGATTGCGCTGATTTTCCGATAAGGTAAGATCCGTCAGGTTACCGGGAGTTTCGCAATAAGAGTTTTCGCCAATGCAGGCGATGATAATATCTGCCTGTGCTGCCGCTGCTACCGGTTTTTCAATTTCCGGTTTGTTTTCTTCCCACCAGTTATCGTTTTTGTAAGGAGCATAGGTGACTCCCGGTTCGTAGATAATATTCTCTTTTCCGTATTTCTCACACAAAGCCTCGTAGATTGTATGATATGCCTGCGTGTAATCATCGGCAACGTGTCCCTGCCAGCTATACGACCATCCGCCATTCAGGCAACGCATGGAGTTTGCGTTCGGCCCGGTCAGCAGAATCTTTTTGCCTTTCGCTATCGGCAGGGTATGTGCGTCGTTCTTCAATAACACTTCCGATTCTTCGGCAGCCTGGAGGGCAACGGCCGCAAATTCCTTAGAACCGAACTTGTCATACTTCTTAATGTCCCAATACGGATTGTCGAATAATCCCAGACGATATTTCAAACGCAACACACGGGCTACTGCATCGTCGATGCGTTCCATAGATACCTCTCCTTCTTCAACCAACTCTTTCAGATAATCGCAGAAACTCACTTCATAAGGAACCATTGACATGTCGATTCCGGCATTGATGGCAATCTTGATGGCTTCTTTCTTGGTGGCAGCAATATGATCCCGTGTGCAGAGATTGTTTATGTCCGCCCAGTCTGTTACAATCAGACCGTCCCAGTTCAAGTCTTCTTTCAGCCATTCGGTCAGTAATTCACGGTTGGCATGAAAAGGCAGGCCGTTGTCAACGCCAGAATTCACCATCACGCTCAATGCACCATGACGCACGGCAGCCAGGAAAGGAGCGAAGTGTTTTTCACGCATATCGCTGCGTGAGATGGAAGAAGGAGTACGGTCTTTCCCGGAAACGGGTACACCGTAACCCATATAGTGCTTCATACAGGCAGCTACATGGTATGCTCCGATGCGGTTCGGGTCTTCTCCCTGAAATCCCTTTACGGCCGACACGCCCATTTCTGCATTTACATAACAATCTTCTCCATAGTTCTCCCACATACGTGCCCAGCGCGGGTCGCGACCTAAATCGACAACGGGGGCAAACGTCCAGGGGATGCATCCTGCTTTGGTTTCATAGGCAGATATTTCGGCACTTTTCCTTGTCAGTTCCCGGTTGAAAGTGGCTCCCATGTTGATGCCTTGCGGAAACATCGTTCCGTCCAGCGTGTAGGTCGTTCCATGAATCTGGTCTACTCCATAGATGCACGGGATACCGATTTCTTTCATTGATTTCTCCTGTATCTGCTTGATGGCTTCCGCCCACTTCTCCTTTTTCTGTGCTACTCCCAGAGGGACATTCAGTAGTGAGCCTACCTTATATTTACCGATAACCGTGTCGAGCATCGCCTCGCTTAGACAGAATCCTTTCTCACGGCTGGTTTCAAGGTCAGACACCACATCAATGGTGATTTCACACATCTGACCGATCTTCTGTTCGAGGGTCATTCTCTGAAGCCATTGCCGGATGTTAGCTTCAATAGCCGGATCGGCTGGGATGGCGGGAGGGGTAGCCTGCGCGTGAGTTGTAAGGCAGGTACCGGCAAAGGCTGATACTAATACCATTTTCTTAATGCTTTTCATGAGTTGATATTTTTAGAGTGAGACTTAAAATCTACCACAAATGTAGAAAGATTTGCAGTCACTCGAAAGGGCGAAATGCAATTGAATACATATGATGCCCCAATAAGATACATTCTATTCTCTTGCTCGAAACATAACACACCTTGTTTTTGCCGGATTATGGTGAACTTTGCCATCAGTACAAACTTTAAAAATAAGAATGATGAAGAACAGTTGCAGACTTTTATTAATCTTAATCGGATTATGGATGGCTAATAATGTCTCTATCGGACAGGAGACATTCAGGAATCCTATTATTACAGGAATGAATCCCGATCCGAGTATTTGCAGGGTGGGAGATGATTTTTATTTGGTTACGTCTACCTTTGAGTATTTTCCCGGTCTACCGGTTTATCATAGTAAAGACCTTGTTCATTGGAAACTGATCGGGCATGCCCTGTCCCGTCCGGAAAATAATCCGTTGATGGGATGCAGTGCCTCCACCGGCGGACAGTATGCTCCGACGTTGCGCTATCATGAGGGTACATTCTATGTGATTGGCACGAATTATGGCGGGAAAGGTTCGCAAGGAGTATTCTATGTGACGGCCAAGAATCCTGCGGGTCCCTGGTCTGATCCGGTATGGGTGGGGAACTGGTATGTAGACCCGTCTATTGAGTTTATTGACGGAAAGATGTACTTTTTGAGTCCGGATAATCAAGGCAGCTTCCTTTTGGGAGTAATGGACCCGGAAACCGGGAAGTTTGTCGAACCCTTGCGGAAAGTGGCTGCCGGTCTGGGAGGTTCTTCACCGGAGGGACCTCACTTCTATAAAATGGGTGAATTCTATTATATCATGTCTGCTGAAGGAGGAACGGGTTATGAGCACCGGGAAGTCATACAACGGAGCAAATCCCCTTGGGGACCTTATGAACCCAGTCCTGTGAATCCGGTTCTTTCGAATATGAATTGCCCCGGACATCCTTTTCAGGCAATAGGGCATGCGGATCTTGTCCAACTGAAAGACGGAAGCTGGTGGGCAGTTTGTCTGGGAATAAGACCTGTGGATGGCAAGTTCCAGCATTTGGGACGTGAAACTTTCCTGGCACCTGTGACGTGGGATGCCGACGGTTGGCCTAAAGTGGGTAAAGATGGCGTCGTACAGGAAACATATCCCTTCCCTAACCTGCCGTCACATGTTTGGGCGAAACAACCGGTTCGTGATGATTTCGATGCGGAAACGCTGGGGTTGGACTGGACTTTTATCCGTAATCCTGCTCATTCGTTCTGGTCATTGACGGAGAAGCCGGGCTCGCTGCGTCTGAAAGGAACAGCAATCAACTTCACAACGAATGATTCTCCTTCTTTTATCGGCCGCCGGCAGGCTGCTTTCAATCTGACTGCATCTGCAAAAGTCAACTTTATTCCGAAAGTGGAAAATGAAGAGGCGGGACTGGTAGTAAGAGCGGATGATAAGAATCATTATGATTTGCTGATAACAAAGAGGAATGGTCAGCGGACCGCCATGCTTCGTAAGACTTTGAAAGATAAGGTTGTTGATACAATCTATAAAGAACTTCCTGCCACCGGAGATGTAATTTTATCCATCACTGCTACCAAGACGGCATATACGTTTGAGGTGAAAGCCGGTCACGCTGTTGAAGTGTTAGGGATGGCTTCCACGCGTGATGTCTCTAATGAAGTGGTAGGTGGATTTACCGGTGTATTTATAGGTATGTATGCTTCCGGTAATGGGCAGGCAAATACAAATCCGGCCGACTTTGACTGGTTCGATTTTCGCTGCTTGGACTAAGCTGAAGAGGGTTGAAAACAAATCATACGCAAAAGGGAAACATTCTGTGCGTATGGGTAAAACATTTGGCAGACCGGGTGTGAACGAAATACCATGTCTCCTTGGGGAAAAACATCTACTTTTGTATCGTCGGCTGGCAAAAGATGTTTAACTCTTAAATTATATGATATGCGAAACGCTTTATTCCTTATTTTCATCTCGCTTTGTTCTGTATGCAAATCATCGGCTCAAGGTTACAGTAATCCTGTAATTCCCGGTTTCCATCCCGATCCGAGTGTTTGCAAGGCAGGAGATGATTATTATTTAGTCAACAGCAGCTTCCAATATTTCCCCGGAGTGCCTTTGTTTCATAGCAAAGACCTTGTGCATTGGGAGCAGATAGGAAACTGTCTGACTCGTCCGTCCCAGCTTGATCTGACTAATGCCAATTCGGGAAGCGGTATTTTTGCTCCTACCATTCGTTACAATGATGGAGTGTTTTACATGATTACGACTAACGTTTCCGGTAAGGGGAATTTCCTGGTACATACTACTGATCCCCGTAGTGAATGGTCGGAACCTGTCTGGCTCGAACAAGGAGGCATCGATCCTTCGCTTTATTTTGAAGATGGCAAATGTTTTATGGTCAGTAATCCGGATGGATACATCAACCTGTGTGAGATTGACCCCATGACAGGCAAGCAGCTTTCTTCTTCCAAACGAATATGGAACGGTACCGGGGGCAGATATGCCGAAGGTCCACACATTTATAAGAAAGACGGCTGGTACTATCTGCTGATTTCAGAGGGCGGTACAGAATTGGGACATAAAGTAACCATTGCCCGCAGTCGTTACATAGACGGTCCTTATCAGGGAAATCCGGCAAATCCTATTCTGACCCATGCCAATGAGTCGGGACAATCCAGTCCGATTCAGGGAACAGGGCATGCTGATCTGGTGGAAGGCACCGATGGTTCTTGGTGGATGGTGTGCCTGGCATACAGAATTATGCCGGGAACTCATCATACATTGGGACGTGAAACGTATCTGGCTCCGGTGCGTTGGGATAAGAATGCCTGGCCTGTGGTCAATGCCAACGGAACTATTTCTTTGGAGATAGATGTAACCACTCTGCCTCAACAGGAAATGAAAGGCAGACCGGAACGGATAGACTTTAAAGAAGGAAAACTTTCTCCCGAATGGATTCATTTGCAAAATCCGGAAGCAAAGAATTATACTTTTACCAAAGATGGCAAACTTCGTTTGATAGCAACTCCAGTTACGCTAAGTGACTGGAAAAGTCCTACCTTTGTCGCCTTGCGACAAGAACACTTTGATATGGAAGCATCCGCTCCGGTAGTCTTGCAGAAAGCGGGAGTAAATGATGAAGCGGGACTTTCCGTTTTTATGGAGTTTCATTCTCACTATGATTTATTTGTCCGTCAGGATAAGGATCAGAAACGTTCTGTTGGTTTGCGGTATAAACTGGGAGAGATTACTCATTATGCCAAAGAGGTTTCCTTGCCAACTAGTGGTGAAGTGGAACTGGTGGTGAAGTCGGATATCAATTACTATTATTTCGGTTATAAAGTGAATGGAATATATCATGATTTGGGTAAGATGAATACTCGTTATCTAAGCACTGAAACAGCAGGTGGATTTACCGGAGTCGTCTTGGGACTTTATGCTGTATCAGCTTCTAAAGAATCAAAGATGTACGCTGATTTTGAGTGCTTTAAGTATAAAGGGGAATAGGAAGAAAACAAATGAATCCCCTTTATAAAACAAATTCACCCCATCGTTTCCAAAACGCTCCCTATATGAATAACATTACAGAAGCGAAGTTACGTGTCGAATACATAATTTTGTGGTGTAGAAAACAAATGTGTTTTGCTAAGGCGAAGTTAACGGTTTTAAATTTAATCTAATAGTATAGAAGAATATGGAAAAACAGTCATTTAGTGATGGATTATTTGGTCCATTGGGTATTAAACGAGTCATATTTATGCTGGTGTTGCTGACTACCTCTTTTATATCATGTAGCAACAGTGATGAAAAAGGAGGAAGTCTGGAAGTGGCACAGGAATATCGCAATCTGGAATTTGATGCTCGTGGAAGCAGGCAGACTATTCAGATCAACGGTCCGTCCGAATGGCATATCAGCACTTCGGAAAGCTGGTGTAAAAGTTCCCACGCAATCGGGGAAGGGAAACAATATGTAAATATCACAGTAGAGGCGAATGATACGCAGAAAGACAGGACGGCTACCGTCATTGTTTCGGCTAGTGGTGCTCCTGATATTATTATCAATGTCAAACAGTCTATGTATAGCGTGCCTGCATACGATGAATATATTGATCCTGATAATACAGGAATGCGTGATTTGACTTCTATGCAACTGTCGGCATTGATGAAAGCTGGAGTAAATATAGGTAATACATTTGAAGCGGTGATTGTAGGGGAAGACGGAAGTCTTTCCGGCGATGAGACGTGTTGGGGAAATCCTACACCGAACAAGGCTCTTTTCGAGGGAATCAAGGCAGCAGGCTTTGATGTTGTGCGTATGCCTGTTGCTTATTCTCACCAGTTTGAAGATGCATCAACGTATAAGATTAAGAGTGCATGGATGGATAAAGTAGAGACTGCGGTGAAAGCTGCGCTTGATGCCGGTCTTTATGTTATTATCAATATTCATTGGGAAGGTGGTTGGCTGAATCATCCGGTGGATGCCAATAAAGAGGCTTTGGATGAAAGACTGGAAGCGATGTGGAAACAGATTGCCTTAAAATTCAGGGATTATGACGACCGTTTGCTTTTTGCCGGAACCAATGAAGTCAATAATGATGATGCTGACGGTGCACAACCTACAGAGGAGAATTACAGAGTGCAGAATGGTTTCAATCAGGTATTTGTCAATACGGTTAGAGCTACCGGAGGACGTAACCACTACCGTCATCTGATTGTGCAGGCATACAATACGGATGTAGCGAAAGCAGTGGCACATTTCACAATGCCACTCGATATTGTTCAAAATCGTATTTTCCTGGAATGTCATTACTACGATCCTTATGATTTCACGATCATGCCTAATGATGAAGATTTCAAGAGTCAATGGGGAGCTGCGTTTGCAGGTGGAGATGTGTCTTCTACCGGACAGGAAGCAGATATAGAAGCTACATTAGGTTCGCTGAATGTATTTATTAATGATAATGTGCCTGTAATCATCGGTGAATATGGACCGACGTTAAGAGATCAGTTGACCGGAGAGGCATTGGAAAACCATTTGAAATCACGTAATGACTATATCGAATATGTAGTAAAGACCTGCGTGAAAAATAAACTCGTTCCCTTGTACTGGGATGCCGGCTATACCGAAAAGCTGTTCGACCGCACTACCGGACAACCGCATAATGCAGCGTCTATAGCAGCTATTATGGAAGGATTAAATTGAATATTAACCATTTAAATAAGGTACAATGAATAAACACTTTCTTGGAAAATGTACATTTGTACATTGGTACTGTCTTGCATTGGCAATATTACTTTGGTTGCCGATAACGATATTGAAGGCTGCCCCTTCACAGGACTTAAAGGTGTCCGGAATAGTAACTTCTGCAACTGACGGAGAACCGTTGATTGGGGTAAGCGTACAAGTGAAAGGAACGACGACAGGGACAATTACAGACCTGAACGGTAAGTATACGCTGAATGTATCTACCGGACAGACGCTGGTATTCTCTTACATCGGTTTCATGGAACAGCAAGTGGTGGCAACAAAACCTGTCATTAACGTAGTCTTGAAAGAAGACACTAAAACGCTGGATGAGGTGGTAGTTGTCGGCTATGGAACCATGAAACGAAGCGACCTTACGGGTTCGGTTGTTTCTGTGACTGGAGACGAACTGAAAAAGTCTGTTGTTACTTCGTTAGACCAAGCTTTGCAGGGGCGTGCAGCGGGTGTTTCCGTTACACAAAATTCGGGAGCTCCGGGTGGAGGTATCTCTGTGAGTATCCGTGGTATCAACTCTCTGAATGGTAACGAACCTCTATATGTGATTGATGGTGTAGCGATTTCCGGTAATACAGACGGTAACTCCAGTGTATTGTCTTCTATTAATCCATCGGATATCGTTTCCATGGAAATTTTGAAAGATGCTTCGGCCACAGCTATTTATGGTTCGAGAGCCTCTAATGGTGTGGTACTTATTACCACTAATCAGGGGAAAGCTGGTAAAACGAAAGTTTCCTACGAAGGATATTATGGTCTACAACAGTTGCCTAAGAAGTTGGATGTTTTAAATCTACGCGAATATGCGGAATATCAGAATCTGCGCGCTCAAGTGCTGGGCTTTGGAGATCGTGAGGAGTTTAAAGATCCCAATTTATTGGGAGAGGGAACGAACTGGCAGGATGAAATTTTCCGCAATGCCTCCATGCACAATCATCAGATTAATATCTCCGGAGGAAATGAAGGGACTACTTATTCGCTTTCGGGTGGTTATTTAAGCCAGGATGGTATTGGGATCGGTTCTAGTTTTGAACGTTTTTCTGCCCGTGTCAATATGGATAATAAGATAACGAACTGGCTCTCTACCGGATTGCGTGCCTCTATTGCCAAGACGCAGCAGAACAATACGATTGACAATGGCAATATCATCCGTACGGCGATACAGCAGTTGCCTGAAGTTCCGGCTAGGAATCCCGACGGTTCGTGGGGAGTACAATCGGAAAATATGTATGGCACTTACTTTGCTAATCCAGTGGCAGAAGCGCTGATGCGTGAAAACTATGATAAGGGAATGCAACTCTATGTCAACTTCTTTGCAGATATTACTTTATACAAAGGATTGGTATTCAGAGCAGAATATGTTGGTAATTATTATTATAACAACAATTATCAGTATACTCCGTCTTACGATTACGGGCGTTATGAACAGGAATCATCTGGAAGCCGCACGGCTAGTAATGGGTCAAACTGGACATTGAAAACATATTTGACGTATAGCAATACGTTCGGTAAACATAACCTGTCGGTAATGGCAGGGCATGAAGCTTTGGAGAATAATTGGGAAAATCTGACGGGCAGCCGCTCTAATTATGTTTTGAATACAATACATGAATTAAACGCAGGAGATGCCTTAACTGCGAAGAATGGCAGTTCAAAAGGTTCTTCTGCCATTGAATCTTATTATGGACGTTTGAATTATGGATTTGATGATCGGTATCTGTTGACATTAACTGTGAGAGGGGATGGATCATCGACTTTTTCTCCGAATAATCGTTGGGGGGTATTTCCTTCGGCAGCTCTTGCTTGGAAGCTGAAGAACGAAAAGTTTCTGAAAGATGTTTCTTGGCTCGATAATCTGAAATTACGTGTGGGATGGGGATTGGTAGGTAACCAGTCAGCAGCAAATTATGCTTATGGTGTTACGATGTCTGCGGCGGCAAGTATCTGGGGAACGGGATTCTATGAGGGAAACTATGCTAATGAGAATCTAAAATGGGAAGAGACTAAAGCATATAATGCGGGACTCGACATTAATTTGTTCGGCAACAGGGTAGAATTGATTATTGACGGTTATTATAAAAATACTGATAATTTGTTGATGCAGGCTTCTTTGCCATCGTACATCAATGGAATCATATCTTCTCCATGGGTGAATGCCGGTGCTATGACCAATAAAGGTATGGAGTTTACTTTGAATACGGTTAATATCAATAGGAAAGACTTCATGTGGAGGTCGGGACTGACTATCTCGTTTAATAGGAATGAGATAACTAAACTTTATACAGAAACGGCTGGACTTTCCGGTGTCATCAATTCCGAGACCTATACTTATTCGGAAGTAGGACAACCAGTTGGACAGTTCTATGGTTACAATGTGATAGGAATGTTTACTAAAGAAGATGATTTCTATAAAAAAGACTCTTATGGGAATTATATTCTCAATAAGAATGGAGAGCGCACAAAGGTGGCCATTCCGAAAGATAAAAACATTGCCGAGAATGAAGTATGGGTGGGTGACTATATCTTTGAGGACCTTAATGATGATGGAGTAATTGATGAGAAAGACCGAACCTATTTGGGTAATCCCGAACCGAAATTTTCCTATGGTTTCAATAATACATTCTCTTATAAAGGGTTTGATCTGAATATATTCATTAATGGGGTATATGGAAATAAGGTGGTGAATCTCCTTCGTAAAGAATTTACTAACCCGATGAAAAATAGTGGCATGTTGAAGGAGGCGACCAATATAGCTCGGGTAGGACTGATTGATCCCACGCAGTCGGCAACCCTCTCCAATGTATATGTTCTGAATACCGGTTCGGCAGAGGTGCAACGTATCACTGCTTCCGATGCTAATGATAATAATCGTATGAGCAGCCGCTTTGTAGAAGATGGGTCTTATCTCCGTATCAAGAACATTTCGTTGGGATATACCTTTCCTAAAAAATGGATCAGTAGACTCAATATAGACAATCTGAGGGTATATATGAATATACAAAATGCGTTTACTTTTACAAAGTATAAAGGATATGATCCGGAAGTCGGTGCTTATAACTATGATGTGTTGACTCGCGGTATTGATAATGCCCGCTATCCTTCACAACGAATTTATACTTTCGGGCTTAATCTAAGTTTCTAACTTGATAAATAACAGGATTTATGAAAAGCAATTTATTAATTATATTAGCTACACTGCTATTGACAGCTTGCAGTGACAGTTTTCTGGACAGAGTGCCGGAAGGTAGCTATGTCGATGCTACATTCTATGTATCTGACGAAGCATTGGAAGCGGCGACTGCCCCTCTTTACAACAGGGCATGGTTTGACTATCATCAACGTTCTATTGTTCCCATCGGCAGTGCACGTGCCAACGATATATATAGTCCGTGGAATTATCCTCAGTTTGTGACTTTTCAGGTAACGGCACTGGATGAAAACTTGTCGGGTGCATGGAGCGGATTTTATTCGGTAGTGACAATGGCGAATTCTGTTATTAAGGCAGTGGAAACCCAGACTACTTCCGGAGTCAGTGAAGGAGCTAAGGTGAAGGCTATTGCCGAGGCACGTTTAATGAGAGCCTGCGCTTATTTCTATATGTTGCGTTTGTGGGGACCTGTCATTATTATAGAAGATAATCACACTGCTGTAAACAACCCTGTGCTTCCATTACATCGTGAAGAAGACGTTTTCCAATTCATTATTAATGACTTGACTTATGCCTGCAGCAACCTTCCAGAGAAGAATAATAAGGGACGCGCCACTTCATGGGCTGCTAAAGGGATACTTGCAAAGGTGTATCTTGCCCGTTCGGGTTGGGATAACAACGGTGTGCGTGACGAAGGGGATTTGGAACTTGCCCGTCAGTATGCTGGGGATGTTTGCGAGAATAGCGGTCTGAATTTGATGGAGAATTACGAGGACCTGTTTAAATATAGAAACAATAATAATGATGAATCTTTGTTGGCTATGCAATGGGTACCACTGGGTGAATGGTTTGTATGTAATACGTTGTTGGCCGACTTGGCATTTTCATCCGAAGTGACTGGTGGTGTCAATGTTTGGAGTAGTTATAATGGGACTATAGATATGCTTCAACAGTATGAAGTAGCTGATACCTTGCGCCGGAATGCCACTTTCTTTACGAAAGGTTCTTATTATTCTTATATTTGTATGAGTGATGGCGGGTATAAGTATACTGGTAATGCTTCTCCGATAAAGAAAGGAGTGGTAGGCGGCCCAAATGACGGTAACGATGGAAATGTTCAGTCTATGAATTCTCCGTTGAATACGTATATGCTTCGTTTGGCAGATGTTTATCTGACGTATGCAGAGGCTTGTTTGGGAAATAATGCTACGTTAAGTGATGGTCGGGGGTTGTATTTCTATAACAGAGTGCGTGAAAGAGCGAAAATTAATAAGAAGTCTTCCATCACGTTGGATGATATTATACGAGAGCGTCGTATAGAGTTCTGTATGGAATATACGAATTGGTATGACATGGTGACTTGGTATCGTTACTTGCCTGTTAAAATGCTGACTTACTTTAATAGCCAACAAAGGGGATACCGTGCAGACGCTATTATTAAAGATAAAGACGGTAACTTGCATTTTGGAAGATACGACGGAAGCACATTCCTTGAAGGAGAAGAGTATTATACAGCACCGGAGTTTACTATAAATATCACTGCCAATAATATACTCCTACCTTATCCGGAGTCTGATGTAATTCAGAATCCATTATTGAACGAACCTCCTGTTCCTTATACATTTAATGAATAAAAACGAAGAAGTTATGAAATCAATATATAAATATTTAGACATGAGATTGTTTCTGATAGGGTTGTTAATTCTGCCCTTTTTGACAGTTGTCTCTTGCCAAAATGATGACGATGATATACCTGTCATCCATTATATACGAGTTACTGATCCGGCTAAGGCTGACAGTACGTTTACCGATGTGAATCCTGGAACAATGATTGCCGTTATTGGTGAGCATTTGGGCGGAACGCAAAAGGTGTTTATAAACGACCAAGAGGTTAGCTTTAACAGGAATTATGTAACCTCTACAAGTATCATATTGACTGTACCTGCCGAACTGGAACTAACAGGACGGAATTCTGAATTAGCAGGAGAACTTCGTGTAGAAACTAATCATGGAGTAGCTGTATATAGTATGCATGTTTTATCTCCGGCTCCTTATATTACACGTATTGCTGCTACATATCCGATAGAGGTGGGAGATGAACTGACTCTTATCGGTGGAAATTTCTATGAGATACAAAGTATTTATCTGACAGCCGAACAACCGGATGCTGATGGGAATAGACCTGCTGATATTTTGGAAATAACAGACTATGAGGTGATAAATAATTATAGCCGGATTACATTGACGGTTCCTGCGAACGTGATTGAACAAGGATATCTTGTAGTAGAATGCTATACAAGCAGTGCTGTTATTGAGTTCAAAACGACTGTACCGGAGCCGACAATTACAGGAATCAGTTCGACTATGCCAATTGTGGGAAGTGTGGTTACTATCACCGGACGAAATTTTATTCAAGTGTCAGGTGTGAGCATTAACGGTGAGATTGATATTCCTGCAGCAGGTATTACCGTATCAGAAGCTAATGATGAGATTAGCTTTGTTTTACCACAGGCGCCAACTCATTCAGGAAAGCTTTCGGTAACTGCTGCTGGAGGAACAGGAGAACTTTCGGCTGTGTTCTATCCATTTGAAAATCTTTTCTTGGATTTTGATAGAGCGACTGACCCGTGGCATTGGGGCGATCATTCCATTGAAACAGTGGCTGATGGCTCATCTGCCCCATTCCTTTCGGCTGGTATTTGTTATGGTTTTGTAGGAACGGTTTCTGCATGGAGTGGCTGGTGGGGACAATATGTTAGCGGTGGTGTTCAATGGCCGGCTGTTAACGTTATTCCAGCTTCAACGCCAATTAATGATTTGGAATTGCAATTTGAATGTTTTGTGCAGGAAACATTGGTTGGTCCTGTTATACAGATAGCAATGGGGGCTGATAATAATGATCCTGCAAGTTTGAAAAACTATGTTCCTATAAATGTCCTTACAGGTACTGCAGATATCGGCAAATGGATGCAATGTTCTATTCCTTTGTCTTCTATGGTGGCAGGAAGTACTTATCAAGATCTCCTTAATAAGGGAAATGCTTTTGGCTTGTATGTAACAAACTCAGTAGGTACGGATGCAAATGTGGAGTTTTATGTCGATAATTTCCGTATTGTGAGAAAATAATGCTTTGAATGAAATAGGAGGGGGTAGAACAAACTGTTTACCTTCTCCTACTTTTTTAGTAAATATATGAAAATAATAGGATATATTGCTCTGTTTGGGATATTGAGTAGTTTGGCGGTTGCATGTACCCCTTCAACAAGTGTGATATCAAACGACGTTGTTCGATTGAATCAGTTGGGCTATTACCCCAATCAGGAGAAAATAGCTGTGATAGACAGCGGAAAGGTTGAAGAGTTTGTAATACTAGATGCTGTTTCCGGCGAACAAGTGTTTGCCGGAAAATCTTTATATACAGCAAAATCTGCATGGTCGGATAAAACAAGAACAACACTGGATTTTAGTGCAATAACAACTCCGGGGGAATATATTCTAAAAGTGAACGGAGCATCGGTTGCTTTTCCTGTAAAGGACAGTGTATTATCTCCTTTGGCTGATGCGGCTTTGAAGTCTTTTTATTATCAACGTACCGCGATACCAATCGAGGAACAGTATGCAGGGCAGTGGAACAGACCGGCCGGACATCCGGATAATCACGTATTAATACATGCTAGTGCTGCTTCTCCCGGCCGTCCTTCGGGAACGATTGTCTCTTCTTCCAAAGGCTGGTATGATGCTGGAGATTATAATAAGTATATTGTGAATTCGGGCTATTCGATAGGTCTGATGCAGTCTATTTATCAGCTGTTTCCGGATTACTTCTCACGGCAAAAGATAAATATTCCGGAGAGCGATAATCACACTCCCGACTTACTGGACGAAATGCATTATAACTTGGATTGGATGTTAACAATGCAAGATCCCGCAGATGGAGGAGTGTATCACAAACTGACCACTCCCTTTTTTGAAGGCTTTGTGAAGCCTGTCGATTGTAAACAACAGCGTTATATCGTACAGAAATCGATCACTGCTGCCTTAGACTTTGCTGCTGTCATGGCACAGGCTTCCCGTCTGTTTGCCTCTTATGAGAAAGATTATCCGGGATTTTCCAAACGTGCTCTGCTGGCTGCGGAGAAGGCTTATGCTTGGGCGGAAAAACATCCGGAGGACTATTATAACCAGAATCTGCTCAATCAGAAGTTTCAACCGGAGATAGCTACGGGAGAATACGGTGATACACATGCAGACGATGAATTTTTCTGGGCGGCAACCGAACTCTATTTTTCAACCGGAAAAGAGATATACCGGGAAGAAGCAATAAAAAAGGCTCCCAAAGTATACACAGCTCCGGGATGGGGTAACACGTTTGCACTAGGCATATTTGCATGGCTTCAGCCGGACAGAAAATTGAATGAAGCCGATCGTCGTTTTGCCGGTTCATTGAAAACTGAACTTTTGAAATATGCTGATAAAGTAATACAAGGAGCCGAACAGACTCCATTTCATGCCCCTTATGGTAATGATGCTAAAGATTTCTTTTGGGGATGTCTTGCAGAGAAATGTCTTAATCAGGGTGTATCATTGATGTATGCTTATATTCTGACTGACAAAGAAACGTATTTGACTAATGCCTACAGAAATATGGATTATATATTGGGGCGAAACGCGACAGGTTTCTGCTATGTAACGGGACTTGGAACAAAAAGCCCGGAGCATCCGCATCATCGCCTTTCTGCATCAGATGATATAAAGGCTCCTATTCCGGGATTTCTTGTCGGAGGACCTAATCCGGGGCAACAAGACAAGGCATTTTATCCCACGGTCAGTCCGGATGAATCGTATGTGGATACGGAAGATTCTTATGCTTCCAATGAAGTGGCAATTAATTGGAATGCCGCTTTGGTGGCATTATCCTCTTCATTAGATGCGCTTGCTGTTGATTCTGTCAAATAATCCGCAGGCTCTTTTTCTTGGCTGTTTGATAATATTTTATTTTCTTTGTACAAATCTGAAAAACATGATAAGAAAGAGCCTTTTATTGTTAGCTTTACTTTTTACTTCATGGATTGTGCAAGCACAATCCTATTTATTCAAGCATCTGGAAGTGTCGGACGGATTGTCTAATAATTCTGTAAATACTATTTATAAGGATCGTGACGGATTCATGTGGTTTGGCACGACTACCGGATTGAATCGTTATGATGGATATACTTTTAAGGTTTACCAGCATGCCGAGGACGAGCCGGGGTCTTTGCCGGATAATTATATCACTGATATTGTAGAAATGCCTGATGGACGGTTTTGGATAAATACTGCCCGGGGATATGTATTGTTTGACAAGGAACGGGATTGCTTTATCACCGATGTTACCGGATTTATGAAGACTCTCGAATCATGGGGAGTTCCGGAACAGGTTTTTGTAGACCGGGAAGGGAATACCTGGCTTAGTGTGGCAGGTGAGGGATGTTACCGTTACAAGGAAGGCGGAAAAAGACTTTTCTTCTCGTACATGGAACATTCGTTACCAGAATATGGAGTGACACAAATGGCAGAATGCAGTGACGGGATCTTGTTGATTTATAATACAGGACTACTTGTTTGCCTGGATCGTTCCACATTAGCAGTAAAATGGCAGTCTGATGAAATCAAAAAATATATTCCGGAAGGAAAGAAGATAGAGCTTTCGCTCTTTGTAGACAGAGACAATTGCATCTGGGCATATAGTCTTATGGGAATCTGGGCGTATGACAGCGGAACAAAAAGTTGGCGGACAGACTTAACCGGTATTTGGTCGTCACGTCCGGACGTAATCATTCATGCGGTGGCACAGGATATAGAAGGCAGAATCTGGGTTGGAAAGGATTATGACGGTATAGATGTGCTTGAGAAAGAAACTGGAAAAGTGACTTCTCTTGTTGCCCATGATGACAATGGACGGAGTTTGCCTCATAATACAATTTATGACTTATACGCTGATAGAGATGGTATCATGTGGGTGGGAACTTATAAGAAAGGAGTATCTTATTATAGTGAAAGTATCTTTAAGTTCAATATGTATGAATGGGGAGATATAACCTGCATAGAGCAGGCAGATGAAAATAGATTGTGGCTGGGAACGAATGACCATGGGATTCTTTTGTGGAACCGTTCTACAGGAAAGGCGGAACCTTTCTGGAGAGATGCCGAAGGACAGTTGCCGAATCCGGTTGTGTCTATGCTAAAGTCAAAAGACGGCAAATTATGGGTCGGAACATTTAATGGAGGGCTGTATTGTATGAATGGTTCCCAGGTGCATTCTTATAAGGAGGGTGCCGGAAATGCTCTGGCAAGTAATAATGTCTGGGCATTGGTGGAAGATGATAAGGGGAGAATCTGGATTGCGTCCTTAGGAGGTGGTTTACAATGTTTGGAACCGTCGTCCGGTACCTTTGAAACTTATACGAGTAATAACTCGGCTCTGCTGGAAAATAATGTTACCTCTTTGTGTTGTGGAGATGATAATACATTGTTTTTTGGAACTGCCAGTCAGGGAGTAGGTATGATGGATATGCGTACTCGTGAAATAAAAAAAGTTCAAGGTCAGAGCGGTAGCATGAAAATGTCGAACGATGCGGTTAATCATGTGTACAAGGATAGCCGGGGACTGATATGGATTGCTACACGTGAGGGATTGAACGTATATGATGTAAGACGCCATTTGTTTCTTGATTTATCTCCTGTTGCAGAGGCCAAAGGAAGTTTTATTGCTGCGATTACGGAAGATCAGGAGCGTAATATGTGGGTATCGACCAGTAGGAAGGTAATCCGGGTGACAGTAGCTTCTGACGGAAAAGGGAGTTACCTTTTTGATTCCAGGGCTTATAATAGTGAGGATGGATTGCAGAATTGTGATTTTAACCAGCGTTCTATCAAAACCTTGCACAATGGAATCATTGCCATTGGAGGTTTATATGGGGTCAATGTTTTTGCTCCGGATCATATACGCTATAATAAAATGCTGCCTAATGTGATGTTTACAGGTCTTTCGTTGTTTGATGAGGCAGTAAAGGTGGGACAGTCGTATGGTGGAAGAGTATTGATAGAAAAGGAGTTGAACGATGTAGAAAATGTCGAGTTTGATTATAAGCAGAACATTTTCAGTGTATCTTTTGCTTCGGATAACTATAATCTGCCGGAGAAAACTCAATACATGTATAAGTTGGAAGGGTTTAATAATGACTGGCTAACCTTACCGTTAGGAGTACACAATGTGACTTTTACGAATCTTGCCCCGGGAAAGTATGTTTTGAGAGTGAAAGCGATAAATAGTGATGGTTATGTCGGCATGAAGGAAGCGACGCTGGGTATTGTAGTCAATCCTCCTTTCTGGATGTCATGGTGGGCCTATTTGTTGTATGCCATCGGTTTGGTGGTCGTGCTTTTCGTGGCACGCTACCGGATGCTGAAACGTGAACGTGAGAAGTTTCATCTTCAGCAGATAGAAAACGAGGTGGCGAAGAACGAAGAAATCAATAATATGAAATTCCGTTTCTTCACGAACGTCAGCCATGAATTGCGTACACCACTTACATTGATTATTTCTCCTTTGGAGGGTATGCTGAAAGAAACAACCGATGAATTGCAAAGTACACGTTTGCAGTTGATGTATCGCAATGCGCAGCGGTTGTTGCACTTGGTCAATCAACTGCTCGATTTCCGTAAAGGGGAGATGAGTACTCATCAGTTGTCTCTGTCGGAAGGAGATATCATCTCGTATGTGCATAGTGTTTGCAACTCTTTCCTGTTGATGGCGGATAAGAAACACATTCAGTTCTCTTTCTTCTCGGGGATAGATACATTCTCAATGGCTTTTGATGCTGACAAGGTGGGAAAGATTGTCATGAATCTGCTTTCCAATGCCTTTAAGTTTACTCCCGAAGGAGGACGGGTGACGGTGATGATAGAGCATGTGGCAGGAACTCCTGATATGCTGGAGATTAAGATTGCCGATACCGGAATAGGAATAAGTGATGTGGATAAGGAACATATCTTCGAACGTTTCTACCAGGCGGATCATAAGGGGGTAGAAGAAACTACCGGAAATGGTATCGGCTTGAGTTTGGTACGTGACTTTGTAACTCTGCATGAAGGAGAGGTGAAGGTCTTTGATAATATAGGAACAGGCTCCGTTTTCGTTATTCAGTTTCCGGTAAAGCATGTGGAGACACAGGTGCAATTGCCGCCAGAGACAGGTATATCGATCGGGGAGGAAGAAGATAAGGAGATAAAGGAGGAAACGGAACGCAGGGATTTCCCATTGTTGCTAATAGTAGATGATAATGAAGACTTCCGTATCTTTATGCGTTATAGTCTGGAACTGCAGTATCGTGTCAAACTGGCTGTGAATGGTAACGAAGCATGGGAGATGATGCAGGAAGAATTACCCGATCTGGTTATCAGTGATGTGATGATGCCTCAAATGGATGGTAATGAGTTGTGCCGTCTGATAAAGCAGGATAAGCGCACAGCGCATATCCCTGTGATTTTGCTGACGGCACGGCAGAATACCGAAGCGAAGCTGGAAGGATTGCAGACAGGAGCGGACGATTATGTAACGAAGCCGTTCAATATGACTATTCTTGTATTGCGTATCCGTAAACTGATAGAATTAAGCCGCTATCATCGTGTCACCCAGGGAATGATTGACCCTGCTCCCAGTGAGATTGTGATTACTTCATTGGATGAGAAGTTGATAGAGAAAGCAATCAAGTATGTGGAAGATAATATGTCGCGTACCGAACTCTCGGTAGAGGAGCTTAGCCGGGAACTGGGTATGAGCCGTGTGCATCTGTATAAGAAATTACTCCAGATCACAGGAAAGACACCGATTGAGTTTATCCGCGTGATCCGCTTGAAACGGGCAGCGCAATTATTGCGTGAAAGCCAGCTTCATGTATCTGAGGTAGCCTTCGAAGTAGGCTTTAATAACCCCAAATATTTCAGTCGTTATTTCAAGGATGAATTTGGTGTTTTGCCCTCTGTTTACCAGGAAAAAGAAGGGAAATAACAAATGATACCTCTGAAAAAAACATATCGTCCGGTCACTGTTTAAAAGTTCCCCTTCTATAAAACATTAGAAGGGGAACTTTTCATTTATAGTACTTACTTTTGCGATATGAGAAAATATATTGTTGAACCCTAAAGGTAGGTATGATTATGAATATGAAAAACATTTTCTGTTGCCTGTTGCCGGGACTTCTTTTCGGAGCATGTGCCAATAAGGTCTATGAGGAGACAGGCGATAGCGTGATAGTTAAAGTACAACAGGAAGTAACGGGAGGTCCCCGACTGGTTCGTCTGCAAGTGATGGGAGATAAATTAATCCGTGTTTCTGCTACTGCCGACAGCAAGTTTGCCGATCCGCAAAGTTTGATTGTTGTTCCGCAGGAAAAACAAATCCCATTTGCCGTCATGCAGAATGGCGATACGATTACAGTGTCTACAGAAGAAGTGAAAGCGTCCGTACTGGCCAGTACCGGAGAGGTGTGGTTTGTGGATAAAGACGGAAAGTTAATCCTGCAGGAAAACAAGGGAGGAGGAAAGAAGTTTACTCCAATCGAAGTAGAAGGGACAAAGGGATATACGATCTGTCAGGTTTTTGAATCTCCTGAAGATGAAGCGTTCTACGGATTGGGGCAGCATCAGGCGGATGAATTTAATTATAAGGGTAAGAACGAAGAACTGTTCCAATACAATACGAAAGTCTCTGTTCCATTCGTTGTTTCAAATAAGAATTATGGTATACTGCTGGATAGCTATTCATTGTGCCGTTTCGGTAATCCGAATGACTACTCCCAATTGAACCGGGTCTTTAAGCTTTATGATAAGACAGGTCGGGAAGGTGCGCTTACCGGTACTTATGTGCCGAAAAAAGGAGAGACGTTGGTTCGCCGGGAAGACTCCATTTATTTTGAGAATCTGAAAACGATCCAGAATCTTCCGGAGAAATTGCCGTTAATGGGGGCTAAGGTCACTTATGAAGGCGAGATAGAACCTGCTCAAACAGGAGAATTTAAGTTTATTCTTTATTACGCCGGATATGTCAAGGTCTATTTGAATAATGAACCGGTGGTACCGGAACGTTGGCGGACTGCATGGAATCCTAATAGCTATAAGTTTGCTGTTCATCTGGAAGCAGGGAAACGTGTGCCGTTGAAAATTGAATGGCAGCCTGATGGCGGGCAGTCTTATTGCGGGCTGCGGGCATTGACTCCTGTAGATCCGGCAGAACAGGGAAAACAGTCATGGTGGAGCGAGATGGCAAAGCAGCTTGATTATTATTTTGTGGTTGGTGAGGATATGGATGAAGTAATCAGTGGCTATCGGGCTCTGACCGGAAAGTCACCTGTTATGCCGAAATGGGCAATGGGCTTCTGGCAAAGTCGGGAGAAGTATAATACACAAGATGAAATGTTGGGCGCTCTGAAAGGTTTCCGTGATCGTAAAATCCCGGTGGATAATATCGTACTGGATTGGAATCACTGGCCGGAAAATGCCTGGGGGAGTCATGAGTTTGATAAGGCACGCTTTCCGGATCCCAAAGCAATGGTCGATTCCATTCATGCTATGCATGGGCGTATGATGATTTCGGTATGGCCTAAGTTCTATGTTACTACCGAACATTTCAAGGAGTTCGACAAGAATGGGTGGATGTATCAGCAGTCTGTCAGGGATAGCTTGAAAGATTGGGTAGGTCCCGGTTACCATTATGGTTTTTATGACGCTTATGATCCGGATGCACGTAAACTGTTTTGGAAGCAGATGTATGAGCACTATTATCCGTTGGGTATCGATGCCTGGTGGATGGATGCCAGCGAACCGAATGTACGTGACTGTACCGACTTGGAATATCGGAAGGCTTTGTGCGGACCTACGGCGTTGGGTTCCTCTACGGAATTTTTCAATGCTTATGCACTGATGAATGCAGAAGCCATTTATGACGGTCAGCGTGGAGTGGATAATAATAAACGTGTGTTCTTATTGACCCGTTCGGGATTTGCCGGGTTACAGCGTTATTCTACAGCTACATGGAGCGGAGATATCGGTACACGTTGGGAGGATATGAAGGCACAGATTTCTGCCGGACTGAATTTTGCCATGAGTGGAATACCTTACTGGACAATGGATATTGGCGGCTTTTGTGTAGAGAACCGTTATGTAGCGGGACAGAAGCAATGGAATGCGACAAAGACAGAAAATGCCGATTATAAAGAATGGCGTGAATTAAATGCCCGTTGGTATCAATTCGGTGCATTCGTTCCTCTGTATCGTGCACATGGACAATACCCGTTCCGTGAAATATGGGAGATTGCTCCGGAAGGGCATCCGGCCTATCAATCGGTTGTTTATTATACCAAGCTACGCTACAATATGATGCCGTACATTTATTCGTTGGCAGGCATGACCTGGTTTAATGATTATACAATCATGCGTCCATTAGTCATGGATTTTACAGCGGATACTCAAGTGAATAATATTGGTGACCAGTATATGTTCGGTCCTTCATTTATGGTATCTCCGGTTTATCGATATGGTGACCGTAGTCGTGAGATTTATTTCCCCCAAGCAGAAGGCTGGTATGATTTTTATTCCGGTAAATTCCAGCCCGGAGGAGAGAGGAAAGTAATAGAGGCTCCTTATGAGCGTATCCCGCTGTATGTGCGTGCAGGCGCTATCGTACCGTTCGGAGATGATATTCAGTATACGGATGAAAAACCGGCGGATCATATCCGTTTATATATTTATCAGGGGGCTGATGGAGAGTTTACGCTATATGAAGATGAGGGGGTGAATTATAACTATGAACAGGGTATGTACGCCATGATACCGATGAAGTATGATGAGGCTACTAAGACTTTAGTGATCGGTGAACGCAAGGGAGAATTTCCGGGTATGCTGAAGGAACGGACTTTCACTGTAGTTACGGTTAATAAGGAGAAAGCACAACCGTTTGATTTGAATGAGAAAGGAGTGACTGTGAAGTATAATGGCAGCGAGCAGACATTGAAACTGTAAGCTGAATGATAGGATTCGATGATGATTGGGAAACTGAAATATTTGATACTGGGGAGCTGTCTGATGCTGTTGGGAGCATGTAACAGTTCTTCCCCCATTTCTCCACGCGAGCGGTCTGACTTTAATGCGGATTGGCGTTTCCACTTGGGAGACGGACTACAAGCTGCACAACCCGGTTTTGCCGACAATGACTGGCGGGTATTGAATCTGCCTCATGATTGGGCGATTGAGGGAGACTTTAGCCGTGAAAATCCTTCCGGCACAGGGGGAGGGGCGCTTCCGGGTGGAGTTGGATGGTATCGCAAAACTTTTAGTGTAGACAAAGCTGATATAGGAAAGATCTTCCGCATTGAGTTTGACGGAGTATATATGAATTCGGAAGTATTCATCAACGGTGTTTCGTTAGGAGTGCGTCCTTATGGATATATTAGTTTCAGCTATAATCTGACCCCTTATCTGAAATGGGATGAACCGAATGTGCTGGCTGTGCGTGTAGATAATGCCGAACAACCCAATTCACGTTGGTATTCGGGTTGTGGCATTTACCGGAATGTATGGCTAAGCAAGACTGGTCCGATACACGTAGCCGATTGGGGAACGTATGTCACGACATCATCGGTTGACAAGGGAGAGGCTGTACTGAATCTTGTTACTACCATTGTGAATGAAAGTGATACAAATGAAAATATCACGGTCTGCTCATCCTTGCAGGATGCTGAAGGCAGAGAAGTTGCTGGAACGCGGTCGACCGGAAAAACGGAAACTGGCAGAGAAGCTGTTTTCACCCAGCAATTGACTGTAAAACAACCGGAGCTGTGGGATATTGATACTCCTTATTTGTATACATTGGTTACCGAAGTGATGCGAAACGAGGAATGTATGGATAGGTATACGACTCCTGTCGGTATCCGTACATTTAGTTTTGATGCCCGGAAAGGATTTACATTGAACGGTAGGCAAACCAAGATTAACGGGGTATGTATGCACCATGATCTGGGCTGTTTGGGGGCAGCTGTCAACACACGTGCCATTGAACGGCAATTGCAGATTCTGAAAAAAATGGGATGCAATGGCATACGTTGTTCCCATAATCCTCCCGCACCCGAACTGCTTGATCTCTGTGATCGTATGGGATTTATCGTGATGGATGAGGCTTTTGATATGTGGCGGAAGAAAAAAACAGCACATGATTATGCCCGTTACTTCAATGAATGGCACGAGCGCGATTTGAATGACTTTATTTTGCGTGACCGTAATCACCCTTCTGTCTTTATGTGGAGTATCGGTAATGAAGTCCTCGAACAGTGGAGTGATGCTAAAGCGGATACATTGAGTCTGGAAGAGGCCAATTTGATCCTGAATTTCGGACATTCTTCTGAAATGCTGGCAAAAGAAGGAGAGGAGAGTGTCAACTCTTTGCTGACGAAGAAATTGGTAAGCTTTGTGAAAGGGCTTGATTCTACCCGTCCTGTCACTGCCGGATGCAATGAACCGAATTCCGGCAATCATTTATTCCGTTCCGGTGCACTGGATGTGATTGGCTATAATTATCATAATAAAGATATTCCTCATGTTCCGGCTAATTTTCCGGACAAGCCCTTTATCATTACTGAAAGTAATTCGGCATTGATGACACGTGGATACTACCGTATGCCCAGTGACCGGATGTTTATCTGGCCCGAGCGTTGGGATAAACCCTTTGCTGATTCTACTTTTGCCTGTTCATCTTATGAGAACTGTCATGTGCCTTGGGGAAACACTCATGAAGAAAGTCTGAAGTTAGTCAGAGACAACGACTTTATCAGCGGGCAATATGTATGGACAGGATTTGATTATATCGGAGAACCGACTCCTTACGGATGGCCTGCACGTAGTTCATTCTTTGGTATTGTCGATCTGGCAGGTTTCCCAAAAGATGTCTACTATCTATATCAGTCGGAATGGACAGATAAACAAGTGTTGCATCTTTTCCCGCATTGGAACTGGACTCCGGGGCAGGAGATTGATATGTGGTGCTACTATAATCAGGCTGATGAAGTGGAATTGTTTGTGAATGGAAAGTCGCAGGGAGTGAAATGTAAAGATGCTGATAACCTGCATGTTGTTTGGCGTGTAAAGTTTGAACCGGGAACGGTGAAGGTCGTTGCACTCAGAAAGGATGAAGTGATAGCAGAAAAGGAAATTCGTACAGCCGGAAAGCCTGCAGAAATTCGCCTGACTCCTGATCGTTCAGTTCTGGCTGCTGATGGAAAAGATTTGTGTTTCGTCACTGTAGAGGTGCTGGATGAAGAAGGGAATCTTTGTCCGAATGCAGATAATTTGGTGAATTTCACTGTGAAAGGTAATGGTTTCATCGCAGGAGTGGACAATGGAAATCCGGTATCGTTGGAACGCTTTAAGGATAAAAAGAGGAAAGCATTTTATGGAAAATGCCTTGTTGTAATTCAGAATGATGGGAAACCGGGAAAAACGGAGCTGACAGCTACTTCGGAAGGGCTTCGGCAAGCCGTGGTAAAGATCTCGGCAAAAGATTGTAAACTGTAAATGATTATTGGAATAATGAAGACATTTTTATTGACTATATGTTTCCTGTCTGTTCAGACAGGCGTGGTGGCGATTGCTCAAGACAAGAAACAAACACCGGTGTATCTGGATGATACACAGCCGATAGAGGTTAGGGTACAGGATGCGCTGAACCGTATGACTGTGGAGGAGAAAACTCGTCTTAGTTATGCACAAGGGAAGTTTAGTTCCCCTGGCTGTCCCCGTTTGGGTATTCCTGAACTTTGGATGAGTGACGGACCTCATGGCGTGCGTGCCGAAATTAACTGGAATGATTGGGGATATGCCGGATGGACGAACGATAGTTGCACTGCTTTTCCTGCGCTGACCTGTCTGGCAGCTAGCTGGAATCCGCTATTGGCAGAGAAATATGGATATGCCATCGGTGAAGAAGCCCGTTATCGTGAAAAGGATGTTTTGTTGGGACCGGGTGTGAATATCTATCGTACCCCGCTCAACGGGCGTAACTTTGAATATATGGGGGAAGACCCTTATTTAGCTTCGGAGCTTTGTGTGCCTTATATTCAGGGAGTGCAGAAAAATGGAGTAGCCGCCTGTGTGAAACATTACGCACTGAACAATCAAGAATTATGGCGGGGACATATCGATGTGCAACTAAGCGACCGTGCATTGTATGAAATATATCTGCCTGCTTTCAAGGCTGCTGTAGAAAGAGGTAAAACGTGGTCTGTTATGGGAGCTTATAATAAAGTGCGTGGAACTCATGCTACCCATCACAAATTGCTGAATAATGATATCTTGAAGGGGGAATGGAACTTCGACGGATGCGTCATCACGGACTGGGGAGCTGCACATGATACTTATGAAGCTGCCATGTACGGATTGGACATTGAAATGGGATCTTACACAAATGGTTTGACTTCGGAATCGGAATTCGGTTTTGATGATTATTATTTGGGTAAGTCTTATCTGAAAATGGTTCGCGAAGGTAAGATTCCGATGGAGGTAGTGAACGATAAGGCCGCACGTGTGTTACGTCTGATTTTCCGTACAGCGATGAATCGCCGGAAACCGTTCGGTGCACTGACCAGCGAAGAGCACTATCGTACAGCTTATGAGGTTGCAACAGAGGGCATTGTCTTGTTGAAAAATGGGATAGGTAAGAAACAGCCTGCATTATTACCCATCCCCCAGGGAAAATATAAACGTATTTTGGTTGTGGGAGATAATGCTACCCGTAATTTGATGTTAGGCGGCGGCTCTTCGGAGTTGAAAGTTCAGAGGGTAGTTTCACCATTGGATGGTATAAAAGCGAAGTTTGGTGAGAATGTGGTTTATGCACAAGGCTATACAAGCGGTCGCCCGATGTATGGCCGGGCGGATGTTATTCCACAGACAACTGTAGATTCTTTACGTAATGACGCGGTAGAAAAAGCAATGAATGCGGACTTGGTGATCTTTGTCGGAGGACTGAATAAGAATCATTTTCAGGATTGTGAGGGGGGTGACCGTCTGTCGTATGGACTTCCTTTTGGACAGAATGAATTGATAGAAGCTCTGTTGAAAGTAAATAAGAATCTGGTAGCAGTGATTGTTAGTGGAAATGCAGTGGAAATGCCTTGGGTGAAGGAGATACCTTCTATTATTCAGTCGTGGTATTTAGGCTCTGTCGGCGGAGAGGCACTGGCTGATGTGTTGAGCGGAGATGTGAATCCCAGCGGTAAGTTACCTTTTTCTTATCCGGTGAAACTGGAAGATTGTCCGGCACACTTCTTCGGTGAGATTAGTTACCCGGGTGATAGTATCCGTCAGGAATATAAAGAAGATATTCTGGTTGGTTATCGTTGGTATGATACGAAGAAGATTCGACCGCTCTTTCCTTTTGGCTATGGTATGAGTTATACCGCTTTCGAATATAGTAAGCCTGCAGTATCGGCTAAAACAATGAATGCTGATGGCAGTATTGATCTTACTGTAAAAATTAAGAATACAGGAGAAATGGTAGGGAAAGAGATCGTTCAGTTATATATTGGCGACGAAGAGTGTAGTGTTCTTCGCCCGGTAAAAGAGTTGAAGGACTTTCGGAAAGTACAGCTTCTTCCGAATGAAGAAAAAGAAGTGAAGTTTACGATTAAACCGGAAGCATTGCAATTCTTTGATGATAAACAGCATACTTGGGTGGCAGAACCTGGTAAATTTAAGGCATACATTGCCGCTTCTTCTTCTGATATTCGCGGTACGGTGACATTCGAGTATACCCAATGATGAAGTTAACAGGTTAATACACAGTACTTAGTGGACATATAGATACAGCGCGATGGATATATATACTCGCCATTGTGTATCTATATGTCCACTACGATAAGTATATATGTCCACCGAACTGAAGGACGATGTCTTATGATTGTTTATTGAATACCCTATTTCAGTTTCTTTTGATACTCGTCCGAATTCAGTATTTCCAAAGCCTTTTGTATACTTTCATTCGTTGTATTCATTACCCGGAAATATTCGTTCATATCCCAAAGGTCACGGGCTATCAGTGCTTTGAGCTGGGTTTTGATAAGAGGGAGCGATTTCTGATATTGCTCTTCATTGAACTTCACCCCTTCTTTCTCTCCGATTTCCTTTAAAGTGGCGAGCATATTATCATCGACTACGAACTTCTCATCAAACGATTCGAACTTCTTGTATTTGTTTGCCAACTCTTTCCGGTGTCCTTCAATAAACTGCATGGTGAATTTAATCACGGCTCCTTTGGCTACCAGATTACGGTGATAATCCGTATAAAGAGTCGTGTCGATAGGTACGAAATAATCCGGCATGATACCACCTCCACCATAAACGGTACGTCCGAGTTTCTTGGTTTGTACTTTCAGTGAATCCGGGAAATGGATGCTGTCGGCATTCATCAGTTCACCGTGGTTGAAACGCTCTATCAGGTCTTTATTGTAATCGACAGTGCTGTCGTATGGTTTCTGGATTGAGCGTCCTGATGGAGTATAATAACGGGCGATGGTTAAACGAATCATGGAACCATCCGGCAAATCGATAGGACGTTGCACTAAGCCTTTGCCGAAAGAACGGCGGCCTACAATAATTCCTCTGTCCCAATCCTGTACCGCACCGCTGACAATTTCGCTGGCGGAAGCTGTATACTCGTCTACCAATATGATGAGGCGGCCATTACGGAAGTCTCCGTTACCTTTGGCATAGAAATCACTACGCTTGGCAGTCCGGCCTTCGGTATATACGATTAGCTCCTTTTGTCCCAGGAATTCGTTAGCAAGGTCAATGGCTGCATTGAGATAACCACCTCCGTTTCCTTGCAGGTCAAGAATCATATCTTTCATACCTTGCTTCTGGAGATCCTTCATTGCTTTCTTGAACTCTTCGGCAGTTGTTGCTCCGAAGCGGTTGATGCGAATATAACCCGTTTTAGGTTGAATCATATAAGAGGCGTCGAGGCTAAGGATAGGTATCTTATCTCTCTTTACTGTAAACAATAAAGGGTCCTTTACGCCGCGACGAACGATTGTCAGATTGACTTTCGAACCTTTCGGGCCACGAAGACGCTTCATTATATCTTCCGTACTCATTTTCACTCCGGCAATAGCGCTGTCGTTCACGGCAATGATACGGTCACCGGCAAGGATACCGACTTTCTCGGAAGGTCCGTTGCTGACAGGCTGTACCACCAACAGGGTGTCTTCTATCATCTGGAATTGCACTCCGATACCCTCGAAGTTACCTTGGAGCGGTTCGTTCATCTTCTTCACTTCCTCTGCATCCGAGTAAGTAGAGTGCGGATCAAGTTGTGCCAGCATCTTGATGATGGCTTCTTCTACCAGCTTGTCTTCATCTACTTTGTCCACATAGAAATTGGAGATTGCAAACTCTGCCATTTGTAGCTTTCGCATGGCTTCGGAACCGAAGTTCTGGGCTTGTGCGGCAACTGCCCACAAGCAAACGGATAGTATAATCGTTAGTTTCTTCATCATCTTTTCTGACTCACTACCTATTCCCTAACGAGTGTTATTCACTCATTTTCATTCCTTTGGGAATAAACTGGCTGATATCTTTATTATAGGTTAATAACTCGCGTACAATTGTAGAGCTGACGCAAGTCAGTTCCGGTTCTGTGAAGAGCAGGATGGTTTCAATCCCTGCCAGTTTGCGGTTAATGTCTGCAATGGTCTCTTCATACTCGAAATCCTTCACCGTACGGATACCGCGGACAATGAACCTGGCCTCTACTTCCTGTGCAAAATCAATTGTCAGACAATCGTAGGACATCACCTGGATACGAGGTTCGTCTTTATAAAGTTCCCGAATCATTTCTTCTCTTTTCTCAATGGGGAAGTAGGTATTCTTGTTCTCATTGATACCGATTCCTATCACGATTTCGTCCATAAAGGTAAGTGCACGTTCCACTACCGAGTAATGTCCGATGGTGAAAGGGTCGAAAGTACCCGGGAATATTGCTTTTCTCATGATGCCAAGTCTTCTTCTATAACCAGATTGTCTATAATAAAGTTCTGTCGTTCCATGGTATTTTTGCCCATGTAGAATTCGAGTAGTTCTTTTACCGCGTCCGTTTTGCGCAGTGTCACCTGCTCCAGACGCATATCTTTACCGATGAAATGTTTGAACTCATCCGGTGAGATTTCTCCCAAACCTTTAAATCGGGTAATCTCCGGATTCGGTCCTAGTTCATTAATGGCATTGATACGTTCTTCCTCGCTGTAGCAGTAATTTGTCTTTTTCTTGTTGCGTACACGGAACAAAGGCGTTTGCAGGATATATACGTGCCCTTTCTTGATGAGATCAGGGAAGAATTGCAGGAAGAAAGTAATCAGCAACAGGCGGATGTGCATACCGTCTACATCGGCATCGGTTGCTACGATTACTTTGTTGTAGCGTAATCCTTCAATACCATCTTCTATATTCAGGGCTGCTTGAAGCAGGTTGAATTCCTCGTTCTCGTAAACCACCTTTTTGGTCAGTCCGAAAGAGTTCAACGGTTTACCACGGAGACTGAATACTGCTTGGGTGTTGACATCACGACTTTTGGTGATGGAACCGCTTGCAGAGTCTCCCTCGGTGATAAAGATACAGGAGTCTTCTTCCAGTCCTTTGCCTTTCGGGTCGTTGAGGTGGACGCGGCAGTCACGCAGTTTGCGGTTGTGCAGGTTGGCTTTCTTGGCACGTTCACGGGCAAGTTTCGTTACCCCTGCAATGGCTTTACGCTCCTTCTCGGATTCTTGTATCTTTTGTTGTATTGCTTCGGCTACGTCCGCATTCTTGTGCAGGAAGTTGTCCACTTCCTGTTTGATAAAGTCGCCTACATACTTGTTGACCGTTACGCCACCGGGAACCATATTGGTAGAACCCAGTTTGGTCTTCGTCTGACTTTCGAAGATCGGTTCTTCCACATTGACGGCAATGGCAGCAACCAATCCGTTACGGATATCGGTGTAGTCCATGTTCTTGTTGAAGAACTCTTTGATGGTGCGGGCAATATGTTCTTTGAAAGCACTTTGATGCGTACCACCCTGGGTCGTATGCTGACCGTTGACGAAAGAATAATATTCTTCTCCGTACTGCCCTGTATGTGTGAAAGCGATTTCGATATCTTCCCCTTTCAGATGGATGATCGGGTAAAGTCCGGTTGCCGTCATGTTGTCGTTCAAAAGGTCTACCAGACCGTTGCGCGACAAGATACGGTGTCCGTTATAGATGATAGCAAGCCCCGTATTGAGATACGTGTAGTTGCGTAGCATTGTCTCAATAAATTCGGGCTTGAAACAGTAATTCAGGAATAGTGTATTATCCGGTTCGAAGAAGATGTAAGTTCCGTTTTCTTCTTCGGTGCTTTGAGTCTCATCGGTCAGCAGGTTACCTTTTGAGAAAGTGGCGATACGCACTTTGCCGTCGCGGTAACTGCGTACTTCGAAACGGGAGCTTAAAGCGTTGACGGCTTTCACACCGACACCATTCAGTCCGACACTTTTCTTAAATGCCTTGCTGTCGTATTTACCACCGGTATTCAGCATGCTGACGGCCTCGATGAGTTTTCCTTGCGGGATGCCTCGTCCGTAGTCGCGTACACTGACACGAAGGTTTTCTTCAACGGTAATCTCGATTTTCTTACCGGCTTGCATTTTGAACTCGTCAATACTGTTGTCAATTACTTCTTTCAGGAGGACATAGATTCCATCTTCGGCATGTGCACCGTCGCCCAGCCTTCCGATATACATACCGGGGCGTGTGCGTACATGTTCCATGTCACTCAAGTGGCGGATGTTGTCGTCAGTGTACTCTACTGCATTGTTGTTGTCTACAGGTATCAATTCGTTCTCTTCCATAGCTGTTTTTTATTTTATCTCTTTGATGAACGCACGGCGGCGCTTATGTTGTTGAGTCTCAAAGTAATCCCATTGTGCCTGAACTTTACCGTTCAATTCCAGTTCGGGATTGCTTTCTGCAAATATAAAACCTAATTTTTGATAAACTGGAATTAAATCGGAAAATAACAAAGCGTTAACACCTTTATTCTGATATTCCGGCTTCACTGCAACGAGTAGTAGATCAAGCATTTTGGCACGGCGTTTCATGAATAGTGCCTTTAATAGATAGAACCATCCGAGCGGCAACAAACGTCCGTTTGATTTCTGTAAAGCCTCGGCCAGTGAGGGCATGGAGATGCCTACGCAGACCAGTTCATCGTTGGCGTCAGTGATAAGGGTAACCATCCGTAAGTCGAGGATCGGCAGATACATTTTTACGTACTGGTCGATCTGTCGCTGTGTCAATGGAGAATAGCCGTAGAGTGGGCTGTATGCTTCATTCATCAGTTCGAAAATCTTCTGTCCGTAGTCTTTGGCTATCTTTCTTCCGGAGGAGTATTTTTTTATCTTGAGGTTGTATTTTCGTTGGATTAGTTCGGAGATACGCTTATGTTTGTCGGGAATGGCATCCGGTATGTAGATTTTGTATTCCACCCAGTCGGCGTCTTTCTCGAAGCCCAACTTTTCCATGTGTACCGGATAGTACGGGTAGTTGTAGATAGTGGCCATGGTGCTAAGTTGATCGAATCCTTCGATCAGCATTCCTTCCGCATCGAAATCGGTAAATCCGAGAGGGCCGGCAATATGAGTCATGCCCCGTTCTTTTCCCCAGTCTTCCACTGCTTTGATGAGTGCGGACGATACTTCGGGATCGTCGATAAAGTCTATCCATCCGAAACGAACGTTCTTACTTTCCCACTTTTCGTTCGCTTGATTATTGATAATTGCAGCTACACGTCCTACTATTTTATCGTCCCGGTATGCGAGGAAATAATCTGCTTCACAGAATTCGAATGCTGCGTTTTTCTTCTTGTTGAAGGTGTTGAGCATGTCGTCATAGAGGTCGGGCACAGAGTAAGGGTTGCCCTTGTACATTCTGTAATTGAAACGGATAAATTTCTTAAGCTCTCTCTTTGTGGAGACTTTCTTGATTGTAATAGCCATATCTCGTATTTATGATTTGAGGAGGCAAAGATACGTGATAATCTTTAAATTACAACGCGCCTGAAAGAGAAAATATCGTGTCAGGAGGATTAAGCAGTGGGTTGTAAATAGGAAAATACCGGAAATGATGGTCATACATTCATTACCGGTATTTTCTTTTTGTTTTTTGGTATATTGTTTATTGGCTGATGTGTCCTTCGAACGGGGAAGCCGGCAGATTCACTGAATTGTATAAGTTTGCATCATCCGGGTTATCCCCCCAGGCATATCGTACGGAAACCGGTTGTTGTATTTCCGTATTCCATACTATTACTTTATTATTTTCTATTTTAGCTTGTGCCCATTGGTATTTACCATCTGTGCCGGCAATGGCAAATCCTGATAAGTAACCGTATTTATTACGGGCTATTAGTTCTCCGGCACAAGAGTCAAAAGTAACTTCTAGCGTATTCCCGATTCTTTTTACTGACTTGAATACCGGACCTGTACAGACGATGGAGTCATATCCATAGTCATTGCGAAGTGCATGTAAAGCAAGCCGTTTACCTACATCCTGCTTATTGCGGGGATGTATATCCTTTTCCTCACCGATATCTATAATGACAGCTTGTCCTGTATATGGCAAGGCCAGTGTCTTTGACTGTGCATCTCTTAGATTTGCCCAATGGCTTTCGGAAGGCTGTCTGGCAGGAGCCATAAAGTTTGCCAGTTGAACCCAATAGAATGGGAATTCGCAATCCCATCTGTTTCTCCAGTCTTTGATTAAAGCAGGGAATAGATCGATATATTCATTGGCACGACCGGCATTGTTTTCTCCCTGATACCAGATCACTCCTCTCATACCCAAGCCGATCAGCGGATTGATCATTGCGTTGAAGAGTAAAGAGGGAAAAGAGTTGGGACCATATTCTACGTAATCATATTGGGCGTTTGATACGGCTACTTTGTATTTCCAGTCATCACATAAAGGGAAAATCCGGTTGTTGATTTTCAAGTATACTTCATCTTTAGTACCATACAGCCCACCTCCTCCGCGATAGTCGGATATTTTGATAGTGATGGTATTTTGCTCTTTTAATATCTTTGCAGGTATTTTGTATAGACGTTTCAAATCATAACCTACTGTACGTCCAACTTCATGTCCGTTAACCCATGTAACGTCATCATCGTCAATGGTGCCAAGACTTAATTCCGCATCCTGATTCAGGCAGTTGGCCGGTATGGAGAACTGATAAGTAAACCATACAACACCGTCTATGGCAGATAATTCTTCATTAGACCATAAAGATGGGACGGCATGCTTCTTCCAGTTTTCTGTAGAAGTATCTTCTGAATACCATTTTTCAGTTTCTCCCGGCTCATTAAGGATGGCTTGTTCAAACTCTGTTTTAACTTTGTCACTGCGTTTGATATATTCTTCAAATTCTGGAGAACGCATGCGGGACAATGACTTCTCATATTTTGGGAAATGATCCATAACTTCCATGCTAATCCAAGTCTCAATATCCGTGCCACCCCACGACGAGTTAATGAATCCGATAGGAATATTGAGTTTCTGGTATAATTCACGTGCAAAGAAATAACCGACAGCCGAAAAGTCAGAAGCGGATGTGGGGGAACATACTTCCCATTTGCCTTTCAAGTTGTTTTTGGGAGTATGTCTCATTTCTTGTATGACATTGAAAGAACGGATTTGAGGATAATTGGCTGCTGCAATTTCTTCGACGGCATGGTTAGCGCTACGTAAGCGAAACTCCATATTCGACTGTCCGCTGCAAATCCATACTTCACCGATTAGGATATCAGAAAAGGATAAGGATTGTTCTGGGCTCTTTACAGTCAGCGTATATGGTCCGCCTGCTTGCATGGGAGGTAGGCTGACCAACCATTTTCCGTTTTTATCTGCCCGGATACTCTTCTTGATATCTCCTAATGTTACACTGATTTTCTCGCCGGAATGGGCCGTTCCCCATATACGAATTGGTTTCTCACGTTGCAGTACCATGTGATCTGAAAAGAAAGAAGGCATGGAAAGCTGTGCAATCATCTGTGATACAGCAAATAGCAAACAATATGTAAATAATAAAAATCTTTTCATCATGCGGGTATTTAATGATTATTCATTAATGTATTCTTTTGGGAGCAGTATTTTGCGGAGTGTATCTGCAAAAATGGCAGCCATGCGTTGCTGGATGAATGAGTGCTCTCCGTGAGGTGGATGCCATCCGAATACTTCTCCGTGAGTTGTTTGTGAGTCTCCTGTGTAGATTAGGCTATATTGTTTGCCTGTAACCGGATGTTTCCGGTTTTTGGAAAATCCGATGTATCTGTCGAATTCCACTACCGGAAATCCCCATTTCTCTGCCAGTTTCCGGACTGAAGTGTTGAATACTGGACGACTGTCATGCCAGTGAGTACATAAAACGATAGAAGCAGGTTTTCCGTAGGGAGTATTGTAATATTTGGATTTGGGGTTGAATTTTTGGTTATAACAGTCTGATATGTAACGCTTGATGACATAATCGTAGCAAACGGCATAATCGGAAGCATCAAAAGGAGTTGCATAGTCCTTATAGTTTTCTTTTAGGTTTGCTTCGTTATATACGTCTTTTTCATGTACTTGCATTAGGACGAAGACATCAATGTCGTCAAACTCTTCCGGAGTATAGAGGGTGCCGTCCAGCATTTTATTGGCTGTGTGGGCTATAGATTCTGCACTTATGGCACGATTAATAGGAATGGCGTGAAGGGCACGACATCCCATTTCAAACCACTTATTGTTAGGTTCGGCAAAAGATGCTCCGGATAATAAAATGGTATAAGTATCTTTATTTTGAGCTACTCCTGCTAAAGCAAGCAGGCAAATGAATGTAAATAAGATGATTCTTTTGTACATAATTATTGCTGATTGATTAATAGTTGTGTGAAATCAAGTTCAAGTGAATGTTTTCCGGCTTGTAAAGTTATCGATTTTTGGGATTCCTGCATTGTAAAAGGAACAAATGTTGCAGAAGTTCCTGCCGGGATATCAATTGTATAACGGATGCAGTCATTAGTTTGACGAATCCAGTTGATATTTAACCACCCATAAGGAGTATTATAGCGTATGGTAAGTTCATTCATATCTGCCGGAAAGAAAGGTTTTAGCAGGATATGTCTGAATCCGGGATGCTTTTCATCGATTTGAATCCCTCCCAGTCCTTTGTATAGCCATGCTCCTATTTCTCCGAACATAATATGGTTATATGAGTTGTCGATAACGACATCTGTCCGCCAGTTTTCGTGTAGAGTTGTAGCACCCTGTTTGATCCAGTACCCCCAGGAAGGATAGGTGTCTTGTGATGCGACTTTGTAAGCAGTTTCTGCATATCCGTTATCTGACAGGGCGGAGAGTAGTGCCTTACTGCCCAATAAACCGACATCCAGATGATAATTGTCTTTTTCCACTAGCTGATGAAGTCTGGCAGCTACCTTCTTTTTATCTTTTTCCGGAACGATCCCCCAATATAGCGGCATGGCCAGTTCGGTTTGTGTTCCTTCTGCGTATATTCCAGTTTCCGGATTGAGAAAACGAGTGTTGATGGCATTCTTTATGTTCTGGGCTAATGTGTTATAATAGGATGCATCTTCTGGATATCCGAAAAGTAGTGCTGCTTTTGCCAAAATATGGACATCCGTATAGTAATAGATCGAAGAGGTCAGGGTGATATTGCTTTTTGAGCGTACAGGCACCCAATCTCCCAATCCCCAATCTGTAAGATATTCCGGTGATATGGATTCTATATACGAAACATATTTCTTGATTGGTTCATACATACGGCGGAGTAGTGTGGTGTCTCCGTAAAAGCGATAAATCTCCCAAGGGATAATGGCGACGGCACTTGTCCAGTCAACCCCGTTGGCCCAGTCATATCCCCATATAGAAGTTGGAATGATACACGGGAGCACTCCGTTGTCTTTTTGCCCATCGCAGAAATCGTTCATCCATTTTTCATATACGGAGATGCCGTCGAAATTGTATAATCCTGTTTCAATGGTGATATGCGCATCTCCTGTCCAACCATTCTTTTCCCGTTGAGGGCAGTCGGTCGGATAACCGAACAGGTTGGCTAAGTAGGAACTGTTGGTAGCTTCCCATATTTTATTTAGCAGGTCGGATGAAGAAGACCAGTAGCCGGTTGCCGGAACATCACTGTGCATTTCGACAGCAATGAGATTCTCACCGGATAGTTCGATGGGAGCGGATGACGAAATTTCTACAAACTGAAAACCTTTGTAGTTGAACTTGGGCATGAAGCTGTCTTCTTTTCCGCTAAGGATGACGATGTCTGTTTGAAAAGGATCGCTGTCGTCTGTCGGCCGGTAGTGATAATCTATATTTGCCATGTTTACCCTACCGTTTTTGTCTAAAAGTTCTCCATGTTTCAGGCGCAATATTGTTCCTTTTTTCCCTTTCACATTTAGTTCGGTGACACCTGCAATGTTTTTGGGGAAATGGTAGACGTAGCAGCTGTCATTTATTTTTTTACATTGAGTTGCTGTATAGCGGGCTGTTTCACGAATCGGATGCATAACTTGTGATTTGATTGTTTCCGTAGGTGATTCGGTTTCTTGTGCATGATGCCATTCGGTAGCGTTGAATCCGGGTGAGTCCCAACCTGTTAATTCTTTTTGTGCATCATAATGTTCGGCTGTATAGATACTGTTGAAAATAATTGGGCTGTCAGTTGTTTGCCAGGTTGAGTCAGTACCCAGATATTCTGTTGTGCCGTCTGTGTAACGCAGATGCAGTTGGGCAGTGAATCTAGGACGGTTTCTCCATGAAGCCTTGTCGAAAAACCATACTGCTGTGGATTGATGATTATACCATCCGTTCCCTAGCTGTACTCCCATAACATTCTCACCCATAGACAGTGATGATGTAACATCATGAGTGACTGATAATATACGTTTGTCGAAATGTGTATACATAGGGTCTAGGAAATGATTTCCTGTCCGTTTTCCGTTGATAAAAAGTTCATGTAGGCCTGCCGATGCAATAGTAAGTAAGGCCTGTTCGACTGTTTTGTTTAATTGGAAACTCTTTCTATAATAGGGTGCCGGGCGGTATGTGATGTCATGTCCGTCAGTAATCCATTTCCCTTTCCAGTCATTGGTTGATAAACAGCCTGTTGTGAAGGAGGATATGGGGGAAAATGTAGTTTTCTGTTTGGAGGAGGTTTGATAACCTATTTTCCAATAATAAGTCGTATATGAATCTAATGGTTGTCCATCATAGGAGGCTCTTATAGGAGCTCCTATGATGGATTTGTTCCAATAAACGGACTGACAGTCTGATAATTGGGCACTGTCTGTTGATAGCCATATTTCAACTTTGTTAATACTATCTTCCTCTAGCAGCGGAAGTTTCCAGGAAAGTCTGGGAGTTTGAGTATCCACTCCTATAGGAACGGGTATATTCTCACATTTTAATTCAAATGGCGTTTTTAGCTCTTGAGGCGTACATGAGAATAGGGCTGTACCAAGTAGTAAATACAAATAGGATCGAATTGGAATATGAGCCATATTGATTCGTTGATTAGTGATGAATTTATTTTTTTCTTCTTTCTTCGAGTTCCGTTGATATCTCATATAATCTTTTTTCATTTAGCGGATAACGTGAAATGAAGATTGCAGATAACATGGTAGCAATGGCCGGGAAAATACTCATCATCATACAAATACCGGTTTGGGCAAAATCAGATTGAATCACGTTTGCTTTGAAACCGAAATAAGCCAGTAACCATCCGGTCAAAGCACCTCCGATAGTCCATCCGAACTTTTGAGACATGGATGAAGAAGAAAATATCAGACCGGTTGCCCGTCTTCCGGTTTTCCATTCGGAGTAGTCCGATATATCTGCATACATAGACCATAACAAGGGGGAGATAATACCGGCACAGATACTTATTAAGATCTGTAAGCATAAAATTCCCCAAATAAAATCTTTGGGAAGAAAGTAGAATAACACACTTAAAATGGTGGCGCAAACCATAGCCATGAAGTACGTTTTCTTTTTACCGATTCTCTTGGTGAGGGATGGTACGAACATGATTCCGAGAATATTGGCTGCTTGTCCTAATACCAGGTAAATAGTAATAAGTGTGATGGCACTGTTCATGAATGAGAAGGAGAATGTGTCGGAACCATCTACATAATATTTAAAATAGAATACAGCGGAACCGTCACGGAGAGAATTGAAAACTAATGCCATGATTCCTGCGCATAAAAGTATCCACCAAGGTTTGTTTTTACCTAAATCTTTCAGGTCTTCTTTGAGTGATCCTTTTTCTTCCTTTATAGGCTGCACTCTTTCTTTGGTCCATAGAAACGTTAACAGGAACATGCCGCTGGCCATAATGGCGAATACGACTGCGGCCATCTGCCAGCCGAAAGCAATGTCGGGTAGGCTCTCTGTTATCTTCATCTTACTGAATATATCGACCAGCGGCTCAATGAGGAATAATACCAGAATACTTCCCCCAAACGCAAATGTCATGCGGTAGGAGGAAAACTCTGTGCGTACTTGAGGATTGGCAGACATTACTCCTAATAGAGATGCGTATGGCACATTGATTAAGGAATATACCATCATCATAAGAGTGTATGTGGCGTAGGCAAATATTATTTTGGTGGTCATGTTATCTCCGAAAGAAGAGAAGGTTAGTATGCCACAGATACCGAATGGTATTGCCACCCATAATAGGTAAGGGCGGAATTTTCCCCATCGGGAACTGGTCCGGTCACCTAATATTCCGACAAACGGGTCAAGGAAAGTGTCCCAGATACGCGTGATGAGAAACATTGTTCCTACAACGGCCGAGGAGATACCTACCACGTCTGTATAGAAGAATAATAGATACATGGTGAATAACTTCCAGAACATGGAAGAAGCTGCATCTCCTAATCCATACCCGATTTTTTCTTTTAGTTTTATGTTTTCCATGGTGGTGCGTTTATTGTTTCAGGTATTGTTTATTATGATTTACCATAGTAATGATCTGTTTCACGGATTCTATGGAACGAAAACCGTCTGCCGGCGTGTGCAGACAATAATCTACAAGCTGGCTTACTGTTGATTCGGCTACATGAAGACGGGTGTCGGAAGACGCATAATAGATATAAACTTTTCCGTTGTCATCTTCAATCCATCCATTTGAGAATAATACATTCGATACATCACCGATTCTTTCTTCTCCTATGGGAGCCATGAAATAACCTGCAGGTTCGGCTATAATCTGTGTCGGATCTTCTAAGGAAGTCATATATAGGTATAATACATAGCGTAGTCCGGCTGCGCATCCTCTTACTCCATGTGCCAAATGTAACCATCCTTGTGGGGTTTTTATGGGGTGTGGCCCTTCTCCGTTTTTTACCTCCTTGATCGTATGATAAAACCGTTTATTGATGATCTTTTCTTCTTTTATTTCGGCATGACAGATGTCGTCTATGAGTGCCCAGCCAATGCCTCCTCCATTACCGGCGTCAATAAAGCCATCTTGAGGGCGGGTATATAAAGCGTATTTCCCGTTAACGAATTCCGGATGAAGCACAACGTTTCGTTGCTGGCTTGGAGATTTCAGGTCCGGTAAACGTTGCCATATTTTCAGGTCCTTTGTTCGTGCAATACCTGCTACGGCCACTGCTGATGATAAATCACCTGCCGGAGCGTTCGTATCTTTACGTTCCGCACAGAAAATGCCGTAGATCCATCCGTCTTCATGTGCGGTCAGGCGCATGTCGTACATATTGGTGTCGGGAACATCTGTTTCCGGCATTTCTATCGGATAATCCCAAAAGCGGAACCCGTCTACCGGGCTGTCGCTTTCCGCTACTGCGAAGAATGACTTTCGGTCTGCTCCCTCGACACGTGCCACAAGGTAATATTTATGATTGATTTTGATTGCTCCTGTATTCATTACCGCGTTGATGCCAATCCGCTCTTCCATGAATGGATTCTGTTTTTCATCAAAATCATACTTCCAGATTAATGGTGTATGTTCTGCTGTTAACACAGGATAGTGATAACGTCTGTATATACCGTTATTGTTATTGCATATCTCATTTTTCCGGGTGATAAGAGCTTCATAGTGCTGTGTCAGCTCTTCTAATCTGTTACTTTTCATATTCTATAGTTATTTTTTATCAGTTGGTTATTCGATTATTAGAACCCAGTCATTTCCTTTTCCTTCTGTAGGCGAGGATATGGAAATCGTATCTGTTGTCGTATACTGGTAGAATGTGGCTTGTCCGTTACGGGGATTCATCCATTTTAAAGTCCGTTTGGGACTACTCATGGAAGGCAGATAGATGGTTCTTTTCCCACCTTGCGGAAGATATACCAGTATATAGTCTTTGTTGCCGAAGGCTACGGGGTAGTTTGTCTTTTCTAAAGAGACATTTCCAAAAATGCTTTGTTGGCTCTTCCCTTGAGTAAAATCAAATTTCTCCCATAATCTGCGAAAGTGAATTAAATCCCATGCTCCTTGTTTGTCCATAGCCTGATGCCATGGAGTATCGGCATCACATTTAGATTCGCGTCCGGTGTCAAACATTTGCCATATATCATTACAACCATATGTATAGCCACAGGCTCCACTGAACATGCTTTGGTAGAGTGTATGGCGGACGTCATCCTCTCCGAATCTTCCGTTCTCTTTTTTAAAATTGATCGGAATATTCTCATATCGGGGTTCTCCATCCATACATGGTTTGTGTGGCTTCCTATTTAAGTCGGGTAGAAGTATGCGTTGATAGATGGCGAAATCCTGTTGAGCATGTCCGGACTGACACATATTGAAGTCCAACCATGGAGCGTCGTGAAACCAGTATGAGGATGAGTGCTCACCCTGCGGATGATAGGTCATCAAATGATTTTGGTCTATACTTTTAATGCCGGTTGCCAATGCGTTCCAGATGGATAGGTTTTTTCCGCCTCCACTCCGGTCACCTCCTATTACCCATATCAGGTTGGGCATATTCATATAGCGTTCTCCCAACCACTTGCCATATCTATACGCATTCTCCGGGGTGAAGATTTCCGGTCCTTTTCCCCATTGTTTGTCTACTTTATCGCCCCAGGTTGGCAGCAATGCTATGTATAAACCTTTGGTCGCAGCCAGAGAAATTACTTTGTCTACACGGGCGAAATACTCGGGGGAAGGTTGGTCGATATTACCGTCGATTAATTGGGGGACTCCGTTGGAGGAGGTGTTAATGCCGTCTAATTCATCCAGAATTACAGTTTGTATGACGGTAAATCCCTTTTCTCTGCGATTCTCCAAATATCGTTCTGTCTCTTTGTCGTTTAAACGGCTGATGAGTTCCCAAGCTGTATCTCCCAGATAAAGAAAAGGAGTTCCATCCGTGTATTCCAGGTAGCGACCGGACGAATTTACCCGTAAGTTGCCTTTTGATAGATTCGTGGCACTTCCTGTCCACCGGTCTTCTTGAGCAGAAACACAGGTTGTACAAAGAATGAATAAAACGTAGCAGATGGAGAGTCGTTTGAGCATGATTCTATTTCTTTAAAGTATGCGTATATTTCTCAACTATGGGCATTTGCGGTCTGTCTTTTCCCTCTTTAGGGGTGATTGCCATGAAATAGGTATCCCACCACGGACCTGCTGCCCAATAGGTGCCGTTAATTCCGTTCTCTTGTAAATAGTGCAGGAACAAATCAAGAGTTTCATTCCAACGGGGATCATTGTCGGGAATTCCATATTCTCCGATAAAGCCATGGAAATTATTTTGTTTGATCCATTCGACAAAAGGTTTTACCCGGTCGATACCTTTTTCCGGATAACATCCCTCTTCTTCATAGGAATATTTATAAGTACCGGATGCATCTTTGTCAAAATATACATGCGCTTCAAAAGCGAGATTATTAGCAGGGTCTTTTAAGAATTTGAGTGTATCGCTTTGCTCAATCCAGCGTTCTGCCGATGACCAGTCATTGCCGCCTACCATGATAAGGGTGTTGGTATCGACCTGTCGAATGGCATTGATGGATGCTTGCGCCATGTCGAACCAATTAGTTCCGGGAGCCAGATCGTGTGGTTCATTCATCAGCCCGTAGCCGTATATATTTTTGAAAGTCGAGAATTCTTTAGCGATAGCTTGCCAGAAAGAGGCCAGATCTTCTATTGTTAATCCGTTACTTCCGATAAGGGTGTGTTCGTTATTCATGTAACGGCGACAATAATTATGCAAATCAAGAAGTACGACCATATCCCGCTTTTCTGCAGCTCTGACCAGTTCTTTCATTTTATTGAGGTCATGTTGGTTCAGCGGGCCTTTCAGATCCAGTTGCAACCGTTCCCATTTAAATGGTAACCTGATAAGTTTCAGACCTTTTTTGTGCCAATATTCGAGGTCCTGATCTGTCGGATAAGTATAGTCTTTATTATATTCTCCGGGAAAAGATGAACCGAAGTCGGCACATGCGAGGTTGACACCATAAGGTTCACCAGTCTCTTTTACTGGAGGTTGATTGCTTTTACATCCATTTAGAGTAAGTAAGTTTAGTAGTAGAAAAGCCGAAATAAAAACTTTTTTCATAATGTTCTGTTTAATAGGGTTATTGGAGGTTCCAGCCTTTTACAATCACTGGAGATTCCAAGTTTATTTTTAATTTTTTTGATTCCTGTGGATTAAGCCATATATAGTTCTCCGAAACGATGAGTTGATCCATCTTCTCCGGTACTTCTATGTGTACTCCGATGGCAGGATATTTTCCTGTATTTGTCAGAATCACTGCATTGCCCCTACGTTCCGTCTTTATGGTTGTCTGAGGCATTGATAAGATGGAGCCCGGGCGCACTTCATAATTGGTGAAGTAGTAATTCCGGTAGATACTCCGGTTATTTTTCACTATATCCAATACAAAGAACAACATGGTAGATTTGGTTTGCTCTCTGTTTAAATAGATTTCTCCTAGTTTTTTTACAACATTCTCATCTCCGGTGCCATTAAACGTATGGTTGGCGACAGTGTCTAGTTGATCATTGTATATAGATACCTTCACTTGATAAGTTTTTTTGTCCAGTTCTTGGCAATCATCGAGCAGATAAACAGGAAGGCTGACTTCCTGGCTGGAGAGATTGCTACGGTCAAATAACATAACTGCCGCTAGCGGAGCAAAAGATTTTTGCACAAAATAATGAATGGGTTTAATGATGCCGTAATAATCTACGCACGACCACGAGACACCGGGATAATTGTCGTTCATCTTATAATAAAGCGCTCCCGTAGTATGAGGCCATAATGTACGTGCCCGTTCTAGTGTATGTCTCACTCCCACTACTTGTGCTAATTGTGATCCGAGAATGAAAGAAGCCAGCGAATCTTTCGGCATAAAATAACCGGAGTATTGAACCAGCTTTCCCATTTCTCCCATTGTTCCGAAGATAGGAGTGTGGTGCGTGAAGTTACCGCTCCTTCGGGGAGGCCACACCTCTTTTTCCCCATCTAAATATTTGTGTACTGTCTCAATGTGAGGCAATGATGCTATCCCAAATTCTCCCCAAAAAGGAGCGGTCATATTCAAATTATGATTAAGGTGGGCATTATCCCACCAGCAGTTATAATTGTGTTGGCTGCCTCCCCAAGCTTCCCCGCGATGGAAAGGACGAGTTCCGTCGAGTTCGATGCTTAGTCGTCCCATCATGTCAATGGCAGGGCCGAATGGCTTGTCCGATTCATTTCCTGCTCCCCACATCACAAGAGAAGGGTGGTTTCTGAGTCGTTTGGTATTTCTTTCTACCGTCTCTTTTAAAAGAGAGTACGGCTGCGTGTTATGGCTATTCCAGGCTGTTGGCCATTCTTGCATAACCAGTATTCCGTATCTGTCGCATAATTCGTAGAAATCATCCGTCTCGGGCATTCCTCCTCCCCAAGCTCTTAGCATTTGTATGTGCTGGCTTTTGGCTATCTGAAGTAAATGTTCATATTTATTTCTTGAAAAGTCCATTAATGCATCCATGGTACACCAACCTGTTCCTTTTATAAACATCGGTTTCCCGTTGATGACAAATGTCCAGTTATAATAATCTTCTTTAGCACCATCGGTTAATGGCCTCATCTCAATCGTCCGGATGCCGAATGATGTTTTTACATGAGCTGTTTTTCCTTTTTGTGGAATGAAACGGAGATTGAGATCATATAGAGCTTGTTCTCCTCTGTCATTAGGCCACCAAAGGTGTGGATCCTTGATTTGAAAGTCCAAAGACAAGGTTTCTTGTTTACGTCGGCTGTTAATGTCAAAACGATAATATTGTTTTATTCCTTTGAAGTTTTTGGGAGATACTTCAGCATATAATACTCCTTTTAATGGAGATGATTGTTCGTGTAAATCAAACGTCAGACGCATTTGACCATCGAGTGAACGAGTGGCGACGAAAGGTGAGTCTATATCTACGGCGGCTTGTTCTTTTAGTTGGACACTTCGCCAGATTCCCAATGACGGAATTTGTGCATAATGCCATCCGTAAACGCAATTGAACACGACTGTATATTTCCAACTTTCATTTGCGTTGGGCGGCCAGTTCCCTAAAAACATTTGAGGAATGGCTTCAAGTTTTACTATGAGCGTATTTTTGTTCTTTAAATATTTACCTATTGAGAAATCAGGTCCTCCAAACATTCCTTCGTGTGTTCCTAGGAGCTTTCCGTTGAGCCATACAGTACATTTATTGGCAATTCCGCCAAAAGATAATATGCTGTGAGATAAAGGGGAGTTTAGTTCGAACTCCCGCTTCATCCACCATGTTTTATAAGATTGTTTTTCCGCTATGGAATCATTTTGACCGATGTATGGATCGGGTATGATTTTATTTTCTACCAGTGCGGTATGAATACTTCCCGGTACACGGGCAGGTATTTGATCTGTCCAGGAGGTATGCAGGCGTTCTTTTTCTGTTCCTCCTTCCGCCAGTTGCCAGATTCCGTCCAAAGAGAACTCCGAAGGTATATTTCCAATTGGAGGAATATTACCTGTTTCAGTCATCTGTGTACCTTTTACCTCTATGGGAGAAGGCTTTGCTGCAAAGCTTTTCCTGTCTATCTCATCCATGGATTTCTGTGCGATAACCATTGGTGTAGATAGAAGTAAAGTGATGATAGTGATGAATCGGGTTCTCATGGACAGTATTTAAATTTGGTTATTGTTGCGTACTTTTATATTTCAGGAGCGTATTCAGTTGCGGACGATCCTTTGTGTAATTGTTGGTCGGTTGGACAGATAAGGGATAATCGCCCCATCGCGGACCGGCAGACCAATAAGTTCCGTTCACTCCATTTTCTTGTAGATATTTGAGGGCTGAGTCAAGAATATCTAACCATCGGCCATCGGTATCAGGTACCCCATATTCTCCGACAAATCCGCGTTTGTTGTTTTCTTTCAACCAGTCAACGAAAGGTTTCAAACGTGCTACTCCTGTTTGAATGGTTGCTCCATCTTCATCATATCCTTTATCATAGTTTCCGGAAGAATCCGAATCGAAATAGATATGAGCCTGGAATATCAGGTTGTTACTTGGGTCTGTCAGGGTTTTCAGGTTGTCGCTACATTCCTTCCATCGTCTGGCGGAGCTGAATTCATCTCCACTGACAATGATGGTTGTTTTAGTATCTACTGTACGGATAGCGTTAATGCAGGCTTGGGCTATGTTCACCCATGGAGTTGATGCGAGCATCTCATAAGGTTCATTCATTATATCATATCCCCAGATATTCTTGTAATCCTTAAACTCTTTTGCCAGTTTTTTCCATACGTCGCAGAAATTATCAACAGTGCACCGTGCATTACCGATGATTGCATACTGATTGTTTTGCGAACTTTGTCCGTCGCAATATACGCAATATCTTCCAAAGTTATGCATATCCAAGAGTATCTGCATGTTTCTATCTTCAGCAGCTTTGACGAATTTTTTCATTTTTGCCAACTCTGTTGCATTTAGTTCTCCATTCATTGTGGGTTGTATGCGTTCCCAACGGAATGGAAAACGTACCAGATAGAGGCCTTTGGCTTTGAAATAGTCCAGGTCTTTTTCTGTTGGATAACCATAGTGTGTACCATCTACCCCCGGATATACATTTCCAAATTCAGCTCCTGACAGATTCACTCCGAAATAAGCCGTCTGTTTGGTGGGTTGGGGGTCATCACCATTTTCTTCTTCTTCTGATTTAGAACAGGATGAAAATAGAAGTGCTACAATTGTAACTAATGAAAATAAATCTTTTAGCATAAATCAAATCATTTTTGTTGGTGAGGGAACGCCTTTGTTTCGGCGTTCCCTTTTTATTTTTACTTATGAACAAATCTGAAATTACACATACTCAAGTCGAAATCTTGAGCAGATTCGGGTGAAAATATGATTTTGAAAGCAGTATTGGTACTAGGATCGATAGGGTTAGGTAATAATGCTTCCGTATCGGCACTGATTCGTACTGTTTGCCATCCGCCATAGGTGTTGACTGGAAGTCCGCCTTTGGAAGGATACCATCCATAATCTCCTAAAATGATACGTGCTTGGGTTGAAATCGGGAATTTAGCTCCAGTACAAATCTCAAATCTTAAATCGTAAGAAGAAGGATCTGCGGCTACTTCTGCCGGTACGGTGATATATCCGGCCCACATAACCATCCATCCCCAAGCTTTCACGGAATTATTGAAGCGGATATATTTTCCTCCTTCTACTAATGGTTCCGGTTGTCCTTCTAATGTGCCGTCGCATAGGAAATTTTTCGGGGCATCAGGGAATTGACTGGAATGCGTAAAAGCACCGGCTCCCGGCCAATTGTTGAAGTCGAAAAGCTGAGATACTCCCGGATCCATGTATGTGAGTTTGTATGCTTCATCCATGTTTGCTCCTTTTATGGTAAGGGTTGATTTGGGAGTGGCATTTGCCGGGATTTCTATTGTCAGTTCTGTACGGGTTGCATCGATTACATTAACCGGTAGGTTACCCAGATTGACAATCGCTTCTTCGATGGTAATGCCGTAAAGGTCGAAATTGTCGCCTGTAATAACTGTCGTATCTCCCGGTTGGGTGAATTCATTCTTGAGTCCGTTGATGGTTAAATCAGGGATGGAAACAACAAAAGGAATACTAAGTTCTCCATGTTTGGTTGTGATATAAATCGTGTTTGACACTTCTTTAGGAAGTGCACGGGGAATAGGTGCAAGAAGCATATCGTAGGTAGAATAGATCTCCTTGTTATCCACTTCAATGTCATTGAATTTCAGTGAAGTGATGTCTCCGAGATTTGTTCCTTCAATTCGTACTACTTGTTCGAAATTTGCCCCGTCAATAGGAAATTCGGCATCTGTTGCCAAAACGACTTTGTCTACGGTCGGAGCACCTGTTGACGGTTTGTTTTCTTTGGCCTTCAGATCGTCCACTTCAACAATATCCGTACAGGATGTTAAAGCGAATATGGATGCTGCGATTATTGCAAAATATTTTATTTTCTTCATAATCTGTTTTTTTACATGGTTATAAGTGATTAATCCCATCCTGGATTATTTTCATTAATTCCTTGGTTGGTCAGGATTTCGAGAGTCGGAATCGGGAACAGTAAATGCTTGCTGGAACGTTGTTTTACGTTGTTTGCCTCATCCATTCCGCCTAAAGCATTCATGGCTTGCAAATAAATTCCCCAGCGTATTAAATCCCAACGACGATCACCTTCTAAGGCTAATTCCATTGCACGTTCTTCAAGGATAGCGGAACGCAGGCTGGCTTTGTCGGTGAAATTTGCTAATTCTTTGCCTGTTGCGTTACTGCGTGTGCGGACATCGTTTAAAGCATCTACCGATTCTTTTGTCGGACCGTTTAATTCATTGGCTGCTTCTGCAAAGATTAAAACAACATCGGCATAGCGGAGGAATGGGTAATTAGCATCCGTACGGGGCTGTGTCTGATCAGCTATCTGTTGCGAGTATTTAGTCGTGAAAGCAAAGAACTGTTCTGATCCTCCCTCGTCACATCTCCATCCGGAAGTTACTTTAGGATTATCGAATGGAGGTTCTTTAGCTTCAACCATACGTTGCCATTTTCCGAAATTCGGATAATATGAGCCGCCTCCCCAGCTGGTATCGGAGTTCTGGCGTATCCAGCAATGTAACACTCCTTTGTCTACACGGTAGTCTTTTTCTTCAAATAATAGATACCAGTGTTTTCTGCATCCTACTGTCAAGCTGTTGTCTATGTTGCCTGCTGCATTGAGTCTGCCACAATAGTGAGAGCTGAATAATGTACCATATAGTTCGTCTCCGGATTTAGTTTGCAAGCTGAATAAATGCTCGCTGCAAGTCTTACCGGAAGGAGACCAGATCAAATCATAGTTTTCAAGTTGGTGCGTTCCGTATTCTCCTCCTATTACATCTTCAGCAATTTCATAAGCCAGTCTATAGTATTCTCCGGAAGAGAAACTTTCATATCCGGCAACCTGATCTTTAGAGAATGTGGTTGGGACAGGTTCTGTGTACACTTTAGTCATAGTACCATTTACATTCTGCATGACAAACGGTGCACCGGTTTTTACTGTTATTTGTTCTCCGGTAGCCATAGAAGCAGAGCCGATAGTTGCATATACTTTGGCTAACAAACCTGCTGCAGTTGCAGCACAGACCCTTCCGGGTTTAAAACCATTATCTGTGTTTTTATAAATCATATCTTTAGCGTCTTTAAGCAAAGGTATGATTGTTTCCGTGTATACTTGTGCAATCGGAATACGCGGATTGTTGGTGTATTGTCCGGATTCGTTTACACTGACAGAATAAATAGGGATAGCTCCATAAGCGCGTACCAGATAGAAATATGCCCATGCTTTAAGAAAATAGCATTCTCCTAATGCATTCTTTTTAAATGCTTCTGATACATTTTGCATCTTATTGATTTCAGAGACCGCTATATTGGCCCGGTTAATCAAAGAGTACATTCCGGTCCAAAGTACATCGGCCTGTCCGTCACCTCCCTGGAAGTTTCCGCTTCCGAACTGGCTGAACTGCCATACAGCGCCGGAGATATAGTCACAGTCATAATCCAGCGGACGTGGAAAACTACCATATCTGAACATGGCTTCGTGCAATGTATTATAGACTCCGGTTACCCACATGTCGGCACCATTATCGGAATCCTCAACATCTTCAGGTACAATGAAGTCGAAAGGCTTTTCTTCGATCATACTTTCGCATGATGTCATTACTGCTCCGGATAATAGGAGAGTGGATGCCATCAGATATATGAATATATTTTTCTTTTTCATCATTTCTTGAGATTATAACGTTAATTTAAAACCTATTGAATATGTTCTGCTGCTCGGGTATGAGAAGATATCGACTCCTCTTCTGGAAGCGTCAGAACCAAAGGCGTTTACATCCGGATCAAACCAGCTATAACCTGTAATCGTGAATACGTTTGTTACTGTTCCGAAAACAGACAGGTTGCTGATACCTTTTATGACTGAACCGAAATTATAGTTTAAGTTGATCGTTTTTAGTCTGAAGTAAGAGCCGTCTTCTACATAACGGTCAGAGAGTTTCATGTCACGAGTCATGGCAGTAGTGACGCGGGGCCATTTGGCGCCAGCTGCGTTTTCCGGTGTCCAGCGGGAGTCATAAGCATCTTGGGTGATATTGGCAATACTGCTCATTCCGATATTTGTCAGGTTACCGTTGAAAATATCATTACCGTGAGTTCCTTGGAAGAATAGTCCCAGAGACAAGTTTTTCCATCGTAGGTTGGCATTCAAACCGTAAATAAAGTCCGGATTGGTATCACCGATGATAGCACGGTCTTCTGATGTTATCTTTCCGTCGTTGTTTTTATCCAGATATTTGATCTCACCGATCATTCTGCGGGCTTCGTCATCAGAAGCTTTGGCATATATCGGATCTGCACGGACTTCTGCTATATTATCGTAGAAGCCGTCTTCTATATAGCCGAAAATTGTTCCGATAGGCAATCCGTTTCTTTGCAAAAATACTTCTTTGGCGCTATACCATAATTGGTTGGCATATTGATCTGCTGTTAAACCTCCAATTTCGTTTTTATTAAAGGAGATGTTACCGTCGAATTCTAAAGTCCAGTCTTTTTTATCCAATGCAACGATTTTACCGGTTAGCTCAAGTCCTTTGTTTTTGACATGGCCGAAATTCGTCCACATGGTAGTATATCCTGTACTATTAGGTATAGATACATTTTGTAACAGGTCTTTGGTTTTCTTGTAGTAATAGTTGGCGGATAAGCTGATTCTGTTGTTCCAGAATCCCATGTCGAGTCCGACATTGTATTGGTCGGTTGTTTCCCATTTGAGTTTGTCATTCAGGGGACCTTTATAAGTTTGTCCGGCAAATCCACTGCTCAATGTTCCGTCCAGAGGATAATTGGAAGGTGCAAGTGATGCCATAGTTTGATAACTGCTGATGGCCTGGTTACCTGTTTGACCGTAGCTGAGGCGCAACTTTAAATTGCTGAATATATTCAGATTCTTGATGAATTCTTCTTCGGATAGAGTCCATGCTACTGCTCCTGAAGCGAAGTTGGCAAATTTGTTTCCGGGAGCGAAACGACTTGAACCATCGCGACGGAATGACGCTGTGAAGATATAACGGTCTTTGAATGTGTAGTTGGCACGTCCTAATAAAGAGACAAGAACTGCCTGTCCTCGGTAACTGGCCGGAGTTTCAATATTTAATGCCTGGCTCATATCGAAGTCTTGTGTGATATCAGTCGGAAAATTAGATGCATTCATTGTTTTGCCACCCCAGTCTGATTTTTCGTAAGTAAAACCTGCTACTACATTAAGATGGTGTAGCTTATTGAATGTCTTATCAAAGGTGATCAATGATTCTGCAGTTAGATTCTGCCAGAAGTTATCGCTCTTACCGGCTCGCCCATTGGATGCTTTGCCTTCTCCCGTTTCGCGATTATAGTAACTTGCACGGTCGTTTACCGAATAGCTGATACCTAAATTCTGGCGGAACTTCAGACAATCGAGAATGGAGATTTCAGCAAAAGCGGAAGTAAATACATTGATTGATTTCAGTTCGTCCTTAGCCGTATTAACGTATGTGCGAGGATTTGCAGATAACCATGCGTAAGAATCATCCTCTGTCTTGTCTCCTACATATAGTGTTGGTAAATAGAGCATGGCAGAACGGATAATACTATAATCATAAGAGTTTGATTTGGCAAACTTAGTCAACGAACGGGTGAAGTTGATATTCAATCCTGTGTTCAGCCAAGGTTTGATGTGGCTCCCGATGTTGGCACGAACAGCAAAACGTTCATAACCGGAATTCTTGATGATACCCGATTGATCTGTGTAATTACCGGAGAATGCATAATTGCTTTTCTCATTTCCTCCCGATACACTAAGGTTGTATTCCTGTGTTAATGCATCCTGTAAGATTTCATCCATCCAGTTTGTACCCTCCACCCACTCTTTATTGCCATATTCATCTTCACGATAGCCAGGGTTGAGATAATCTTCCGGTGAAGCATAGTATTTACCGGAGTTAGGAACGATTTTGTCGTTCTCATCGCGACGGTAGTTCCATTTTCCACGATAAGGAAGGTATGAATAGGGAAGATTGTCATAAGCAGCTCCGTTGATTACACCTTCATTTACATAATTAGCGTAGGTGTAAGCATCCAGCATTTTTACCATTTTGGCTATTTTAGAAAGGCCGAAGTTGGCAGAGAACTCAACCTTAGCGTCTCCGGCACGACCTCTTTTAGTGGTGATCAATACAACACCATTGGCTCCGCGGGAACCATAAATAGCTGTTGCAGAAGCATCCTTCAATATATCGATTGATTCGATGTCGTTAGGGTTGATTAATGAAAGCGGATTGGTGGTGGAATTATTGCCTTCATTTGCTTTACTGCTCGGAGTATCTCCCACTTCGAACGGAATGCCGTCAACGATGTAAAGTGGCTGTGAATTTGTAGAGAACGAGTTTGCGCCACGGATAGTGATACTTACACCTGAACCGGGAGCGCCGTCACTCTGGTTTACCTGCACACCGGCTAACTTACCTTGTAAAGCTTGGGAAATATTGGTAGGATTACCGATCATCAGATCATCACTTTTGATAGAAGCAACGGCTCCGGATAAATCTTTTTTCCTCATTGTACCATAACCGATGACTACCACTTCATCCAGAGACTGAGTATCATCTTTTAATGAAACGTTGATTGTTTTGCGATTTCCTACAGTGACTTCCGTTGTTTTATAGCCGATAAAAGTGTACTGAAGAACAGATTTCTGGCTTTCAACTGTTATAGTATATTTACCACTCAAGTCGGTGATAGTACCATTGTTTTTTTTAACTCCTAGTTCAACAATATTAACCCCGGGAAGAGGTTCGCCTTTGCTGTCTGTTACAGTACCCTTAATCTCAATACCTGCTGCTACGGCAGCTGTATTTACTATCCAGAACATAATCAAGAAGAGCCAGACTCTTTTTGACTCTTTAAGCATCCGCACTTTTGAGCGGGGAAAAGAAAAGAGATTCTTTTTCATTTTTATCAAATTTAAAATTAACTTTAGTATAAAATCTCGTATTGTTATTTATTGGTGCAAAGTTAACGAATCGGGAATGTAAATAATTGACGTTTTTTGCCTAAAGCTGATATTATTTTATCATTCTTTATTTTTATAAATATGTGAGTTGTATTGTCGGATAAACTTACGGCTTTGGAGGCCTGCAGGTTTTATTAGTGACTCGTCCCATCCTCCGTTTTTATTAGCTCGTGGGAGGATCATGGAGCAGGTTTCGTTCTTGTCTGAAATGGACCAGTTGACCCAGCTGATTTTTTTGCTTTCCAACCATTCTACCCAGCGAGTCCATTCCGGTATGTCTAATGGTCCATCGCCAGTACATTCCATACCGGCACATTCTGAAACAAAGATAGGAATGCCTTTTTCCCATGCTGCTTCAGCTCTATCCCGTAGCTCTTGTTTGTGGGTGGCGGCATAAAAATGAAGAGTATACATTATATTATTAAATCCTTTTAAAGGGCTTTCTGCTACCAGATGTAAGTCCTGATCCCAATGAGGGTTGCCTACGAGAATGATATTGTCAGGATCATATTTACGTATTTCAGATATGATGTCAGTCGCATATTCTTTCACACTTTCCCAACTGTCTTCCATGGGTTCATTGTATATCTCATAAATAATATGAGGGTACTTCCCATACTTTTGTGCCATCATTGAGAAAAATGCCTTCGCTTCTTTTTGCTGCGGGTAATAAGTGTGCCAGTCAATTATTACATAAATATCATTTTTGATGGCTGCTTTAATTACTTTATTCATGCATTTTAGAGCAAATTCCGGATTTTCAATGTAATTATCTTCAATAACTGTTCCCATTGCTGCGCGTAAAACGGTGCATTTCCAATCTTTTTTCAACCATTTTACAGATTGCTTATTGTAAAACCTGGGCCATAGATTATGCCAACCATAACTGACCCCTCTTAATACGATAGGTTCTCCGGCCTGGTTACATAATTGATTACCTTTTACTTGTAGTTGTCCCCATTGTTTTACAGGATCTTTGCTGTAACTGAATAATGATATCATGGAGAATAGAGTGATGAATAAAAAGACTTTTTTCATTTTCATAATAAATTAGATATAACATATAAGATGGACGTTGCAAAGTAAGCACAAAAAACATATGTAAAAAAGTGCTTTATTATCATATAATGATACTTTTCTTACTAATTATTTGAATAGAGAGTATATTGCCTTAATTATATATATACAAAAAGGTTAAGTAGGAAAATAAATATGATAACAGATGTTTATAGGTCAGAATAGTATATTAATTTGATAATAAAGTGGTTGTATCCTTCTATAAGTTGCCGTACTTTTATGAATTAAATTTTATAGAGAGATTGATGTTTTATTTTATAATTATCACCTTATGAAAAAAAGTATTTTTTTAGTTTGTTGGGCTGTATTTGGGACTGTATCATTGTCTGCAATCAGTCCGTTAGTGACAGAGGTCTGGTCGGATAAGCAGCCGGATAGTATTTCTTATGGTATATCCCGGATGGTGGATATTGCTTCTTTGCCTTTGTTAGATCGTGGAGTTTCGGTACATTATGAAGGCAGTATTGATAAAAAAGGAAAGAATGCCGATTGGGATTGGAGTCTTTATCAGGATCAGCGTGGAGAATGGGTCATCTTTGATGTTGAGGGTCCGGGATGTATTTATAATCTTGTGCAACATCGTTATATGAGTTCAAGCGATCCTCTGTTCCGTTTTTATTTTGATGGAGAAGAAGCACCTCGTTTTAGTCTGCGTTTATCTGAATTTGGGGAGAAGGCTCCTTTTATAAAACCTTTGGCTGAAAGCTATATTGGTCCGTTTGATAATGGAAGAGGCCCCATACGTGTGGCACGAAGCTTTGTACCGATGGCATTTAATAAGGGGTGTCGTGTGACTACAGATGTAAAATTGGAAGGCTATGACAGAACAAAAGGTGAAGGAGGTTGGGGACATGTTGTATACCACACTTATACGGACAATGGAATCAAGACATTTACCGGGAAGGAGAATTATGATACTTTGATACAATTATGGAAGAAACAGGGAAGCAGTTTTTTGTGTGATGATCAATTGGCATATCATCGAAAGTCGGAACAAAAGGTCAATGCTGGTGAATGCATTACTTTATTGGATGAAAAAGGAGAGGGAGCTATCGGTTCTTTAAAATTTTATCTTCCGGAGATTAATGAACAGCACTTGCAGGATGTGTGGATTCATATGTTTTGGGATGCTCATCAACAACCCGACATTTCTTGTCCTTTGGCTTGTCTGGGAGGTAACTCTTTGGGTTTTCACGATACTAACTATTTACTGTCCGGATATAACACGGACGGTTGGTTCTATAATTATTTTCCAATGCCATATTGGAAGCATGTGAAGATAATGATTGAAAATCGTAGTGGTGTTCCTGTTTCTTTGGGATTTTCAGAAATAGCAGTTTCTCGCTCGGTTTATCCTACATCTAATACCGGATACTTTCGTAATACACCATATTATACACGAAAATATGTGGCAGGAACAGATAGTCCGATAGCTGCTATTCAAGGAAGAGGAAAAATGGTTGCCGCTCATATCACATGTCATGCCGAACGTTCACATATCATTTCTTGCGAAGGGGATGTTCGTGTATATGTTGACGGCAAACGGACACCACAAGTTGAGAGTGACGGTTCTGAAAGTTATGTTTGTTATGGCTGGGGATTCCCGACTCCACCTGAAGTACATCCGATGGGTGGATATGACGGTCTTCCGGATAATCCTTGGTCTATGACTCGTTTTTGTATTGGTGATAGTTATCCTTTCTATTCGGAGTTAAAGTTTGGAATAGAGTCGGGAGAATATAACAATCAGTATTTGGAACATTCGGGTACTATCTTTTATTATGGTCAGGATAAAAGTGTGTTGGTGAAAACCGATAGTTTGAATTTGAGTTCTCCGCATGCTATTAAACAGCATTCTTATAAGGCTATGGGCAATGTGCGGAAAACAAAACTGGAAAGTTTCTTTGAAGGGAAAGAGGACAGTGTTTTATGCATGGGAGAAGTTGTCCGGTTCAAGAACTGTAGTAGCTTCAGAGTGAATATCCTTTCTCAAAATGAAGGAGTGCGCTTGCGTAGGTTGAGTGATCAAAACGATGCCCGGCAAGCTGCACGTGTTTTTGTTGATGGTGAAGAGGTTATAGAACGTTTATGGTATGTAGCTGATAGCAATCCTTATAAACGCTGGCTGGAAGATGATTTTGAAATTCCAGCCAGATATACTAAGGGAAAGAAATCTTTAAATATTCGTATTGTTCCTGTTTCTATGTCTAAGGAGGGGAGGATTGCTTGGAATGAGGCAGAATATCAGGTCTTTTGTTATATTATTTAAGTGTTATAAATCAATACCACCGTGTATGCCACATAACAAAGTATCATAATCCCTCCTTCAATTCTTGTAATCGTTCTTTTGGCAAAGAACAACCCGAATAACCAAAGCAGAATACCGGAACCTACTAATGTAAACAAGTCGAAATTGGTGATTCCGCTAAGGTGGAGAGGCGTGATGCTCGCGCTGCATCCCAGTACAAAGAATATATTGAAGAGGTTACTACCAATCACATTTCCGATGGCAATTTCCGGATTTTTCTTTAATGCGGCAACGATAGACGTAGCCAGTTCAGGAAGAGAAGTACCTCCTGCCACCAGAGTCAGTCCGATAATCGATTCGCTGACACCCAGGTTGCGGGCGATGCCCGTAGCGCCGTCGACAAACAACTGACCTCCATAAATAAGTGCAGCCAAACCTCCGATGATATAAAGAATGGATTTCCACCAGGGCAGTGATTTGATTTCTGTTTCCTCTTCTATGACCGGATGTTCTGCTGGTTGTTCGATTGTAGCCGGCTTGGAAGCGATGGCAAAAGTGTAGCCCATGAAAATGACAAAGAAGCAAAGCAACAACAAGCCGTCTACTCTGTTCAGGATATTTTCTGAAGCTTTATCCAGAAAGACGTCATTGGCACAAATCAGCAGGACAATGGAAGAAAGTATGCAGAGCGGAATCTCTTTTCTAAGTGTATTGCGGGTGATGACAATCGGGGCGAATAATGCCGTGCAGCCTACAATCATCAATGTGTTGAAAATATTACTTCCCACTACGTTACCTATGGCAATATCCGCACTGCCTTTGAGGGCGGAAGATACACTGACCGTCAGTTCAGGGGCGGAAGTGCCGAATGCAACGATGGTAAGACCGATCACGATGGGAGGGATGTGAAAACGTTTGGCTACTGAAGCAGCACCATCTGTCAACCCGTTAGCTCCTAAAAGAATGAGGATTAATCCTCCGATGAGTAATAATATATTCATAGTTTTTCTCTTTTAGTGGCAAAGATAATCAAATTGGAAATGGTAATGTCAAAAACAATCCGTATGTTTGCCCTGTTTTTAATGAAAAGTTAGATTTACCTTAATTATAATCAAGGAGTATAAGGTATGGAAATAAATAAAATGAAGCGGTCATTACTGGTGTTATTCCTTTCTTTCCTGGCAATCGGTGCGCAAGCACAGCTGGAACAGGCTGTCAAGAAGATATTTGCCGGAGATACAATAACGAACGGACATGTTCCTTTGAAACGGGATTCGGACTCTATCCATCTGGCGAATATGCAGAAATCGTTGGAAGAAGCCCGGCTCAATGAAGCGAATATGCGGATGGAAATGGAACAGATGAAGCTCCAGATGGCTTCCGCCGACTCCGTAAAATATGCACAGCAGAGACAGCGTATCGACTCTTTGCGCCAGTTCACTAAAGGAGTACCGGTAGTGGCGGACGGCGATACTTTATTTTACCTTTTCACTAAACGAGGCGGATATACTCCCCAGCAACGCGCTCAAATGACCGGTGCGGCGATTGAAGAAATAGGAAAACGCTTTAATTTGCAACCCGACTCTGTGGCTATCGATCATTCGGATATTGTCTCCGATTTGATGTATGGCAGTAAGGTATTGCTTTCTCTTACCGATCAGGATGCTTTATGGGAAGGCATTTCCCGTGACTCGCTGGCCAAAGAAAGGCAGCAGAATGTCATCACCAAACTGCACGAGATGAAAGCGGAACACGGACTTTGGCGAATGGCCAAACGTGTGCTTTATTTTGTATTGGTGATTGTAGGGCAGTATTTCCTGTTCCGCTTGACCAACTGGCTGTTCCGAAAACTGAAAGTGCGTATCCTGCGTCTGAAAGATACGAAGATTAAACCGGTATCGATACAGGGATATGAATTGCTGGATGCGCAGAAACAGGCGAATCTGTTAGTGTTCCTGTCCAGTATCGGGCGCTATATACTGATGGCCTTGCAGCTACTGTTTACCGTACCGCTGATTTTTATCATCTTCCCGCAGACGGAAGGACTGGCATACCGCCTGTTAGGCTATATATGGAACCCGGTTCGCACTATCTTTGTCGGTATTATCGATTACATACCCAAATTGTTTACTATCATCGTTATCTGGTATGCTGTGAAGTATCTGGTGCGTCTCGTTCTGTATCTGGCGCGTGAGGTGGAAGCAGGACGGCTCAAAATCAACGGCTTCTATCCGGACTGGGCAATGCCGACTTTCCATATCGCCCGTTTCCTGCTCTATGCATTTATGATTGCGATGATTTACCCTTATCTGCCGGGTTCTGATTCCGGTGTGTTCCAAGGTATTTCAGTATTCGTCGGGTTGATTGTTTCGCTCGGATCAAGTACGGTTATCGGTAATATTATTGCCGGACTGGTGATTACTTATATGCGCCCGTTCAAAATGGGCGACCGGATCAAATTGAATGATACCACGGGAGATATTATCGAAAAGACTCCTCTTGTTACCCGTATCCGGACACCCAAGAATGAGGTGGTGACCGTACCTAACTCATTTATCATGTCGTCTCATACGGTAAATTATAGTACCTCGGCACGTGAATATGGGCTGATTATTCACTCGGAAGTATCCATCGGTTATGATATTCCCTGGCGACAGGTTAATCAGATACTGATTGATGCTGCATTGAACACTCCCGGAGTGGTAGATGATCCGCGTCCGTTTGTGTTAGAGACCTCTTTAAGCGACTGGTATCCGGTTTATCAAATCAATGCATACATCAGGGAGGCAGATAAAATGGCACAGATTTATTCGGATTTGCATCAGAATATTCAGGATAAATTTAATGAAGCCGGTATTGAAATTATGTCGCCGCACTATATGGCTGTACGGGATGGAAATGAGACAACCACTCCCAAAGAGTATCAGAAAAGTAATAATCCTTCCAATAAGGCGGGGGAAGAAAATAAACCTGACTAAAAAAGGTGTCCCTTTCATCACGAAAGGAACACCTCAGGTTGTGTGTTTTTTCACTGAGAGTAGAATTTATATCATCAAGAGAATTTATTTCTTTCGGGTAACCGTATAAAGTATATTCCCTTTTTTATCTATCATACGAAGGTTGAGCTCTTTTTTGTCGATAGAACAAACGGAGAAGCCCGGTTCGGGGCTACAGAATTTCGTTCCTTCGATAGGCTCCACTTTGCGTGCCAGTGAGCCGGCGGAGTTGACGATATAGTCGATGTCGCTTCCCGGAACACGGATATGCTGGAAGTTATGAATGTGTCCGCAGATATACATATCTACCTTATGTTTGCGTAAGATGGAGTCAACCCGTTTCTGCATGTCCAGTCGTTCACTTTCTTCTTTGGGGGTATAAGCGTAGATAGGATGGTGTCCGGCTACGATAATCCAGTCCTCTTTGGCATTGGCAAGCACAGATTCCAACCATGACAGTTGTTTGCTGACATCCTGTTTGCAGGCGTCGGGATATTTGTCACTTTCCTTGCGGTATTTCTCGATCAGAGGAGTGGTGTCGATCCAGATAATGCGGATGGTGGCACCTTTCTCTTCGAATGTCCGGGTGTAATAACGGTCGGGCATTATCCAGCGGCGGCTGATGTTGGTGTAATCCAATACGGCTTGCGTGTTTCCACGATATTCATGGTTTCCCAGGATAGGGAACCAGTCAATCATCAGTTCCGGATGCGAATAAATTAATTCGTAGTTGGTCATCCACAAGGGGTCGTTTACGCTGCGGACTCCTTCAAAGTGATGGACGTCTCCGGTAGCCAGAACAAATTCGGGGCCTATCTCTTCGCCCATCGTACCCATTAATTCGGCAATTGGCTTTTGGTCGTAATAGCCGTTACGCCCTAAATCGTTTGCTACATAGAAGTTAAACTTCTTGTCAAATATAGAGTAATCCGTCAACTGTGCCTGAACAAATGTGCAGACGAAGATCAGGGAGAGAATCAATAAACTTTTAATCTTAATATTCATATTCTGTTGTATATTAGTGATTTATAAATGTACGTAATTACTTCGATTTTTCGGGTTTGTTGGTTTAAAAGGAAGAGGTCGTTCCTTTTAAACCAACACCCCGTTCCTTTAAAACCAACGGGGGCTTCCTTTTAAAGGAATAAATGGTGTGATTTAGTTCGTATCAGAAGTTTATTTTTACACCGGCATTTATCTTTACACCGTAGTGCTCTGACTGCATGGTACGGTCTTTAGTGCCCTGGTAATAACGTAAAGGTTGGTTCAATAGGTTGGTAGCGTCTGCATAGAACGTTGTTTTGAACTTCTTGCCGAATGTATAGCTTGCATTCAGGTCCATGTAATTTACGGCATCGTAGTAACGGTCAAGTGCGGCAACTTCTCCCATTTCATCGATAAAGCTGGATGCAAAGTTGTAGGATAGACGCACGTTGAATCCTTTTTTCTCAAAGTAGAGCGATGCATTTGCCGTGTGTTCGGGAGAACCGGGCAGGGAAAGGTCTTTCTCATTTTCGCGTCCCTCAAAGTTGAAGTTGTTCACTTTGGTGTGAGTATAGGTGTATGTACCGTAGAATCCTACGCATTTCAATGCGGGAGCAATGAAACTGAAATCGCGTTGATAGGCAAGTTCTACGCCAAGCAAGTCGGCATCACCTGCGTTTTTGGGTTGGGTGAACTTCTTGTATTCGTTATTCTGGTAGGTATAATTACCAATTACCTGATCGACAATAAAGTCATTGATCTTTTTATAGAAGATACCTGCGCTGACCAGACCGACACTCTTGAAATAGTAATCGGCACTTAAATCGAAGTTGTAGGAAATGGTGGGAGTCAGGTCGGAGTTACCCATCACCAGTTCGTTATCGCTGCGGTTGATATTGACGCATGGGATTAATGCGGAATATTTAGGACGGCTCAATGTCTCTGTGAAAGATGCGCGTACTTTGAAGTCATCGGTTACATCATATTTCAATAATACGCTGGGGAGCCAGTTGGTATAATTGTTCTTATGATTCCCGGTCGGTTGAAGCGTTTCATTTTCGTCTTCATCCACCATCCAGTTCCAGCCGTCGTATTTGATATGAGTGGCTTCCATGCGGAGTCCCAGCATCATTTTTAGTTTCTTTCCCAAGTTCTGGTCGAAGCGGAAGAAAGCGGAAGTGACATTTTCTTTAGCGTGATAGTTGCCGGAAGATTCTTCGAGCACTTGTTCGCCTTCCATATTTTTCAGGTCGAGCGAACCCAGATATTCTTTCGATACGAAATCGGTGGCTTTATACTGATTGCCGGGCATGAAACCGTCGCGAATCTGGCTTGTGAGATTGTTCATGTATTCTGTCTGGTAGGTATCTTTGTATGCATCTGCGTAGTCGTAGCAGGTCACATCACGATTTTTAGTCTTGGATGCGTATTTGGCTCCGAATTTCAGGCTGTTTCCATAGATTCCGTTAACCAGCGGCAGTTCGAAGTCAACTTTGAATTTCAAGTCTTTTTCGTAGATTTCCTGATTGCTTTCAGTCAGTTCTTTCACTTTCCATTTACCTCTTTCACCATCCACTTCGCCGTTGTGCAGACTTACGTCTGTTGTCACATACGGGAAACGGCCGCCTGCATCTACGATGTTAAATCCGAGAAAGTCCTGTTTCAGATTAAAATATCTTTCGTTTGGGCGGTCTTCGCTGGCACGTGCGTAAGAGGCTCCCCAGTTCATGGACAGTTTACCGAACTGGTGTTCTCCGCCCAGACTGAAATCCATTGTCTGTTGTAGTTCCAGACGGGCATTTCTGTTGTTGGGGGTACCTCCCTTAGTCTCTATCTGGGCAGATTGTTGCATTTCGCCTTCATCGTCCAGTCCTGTTTTGTCCAGGTCTTTGTAGGTGACGCGATAGCGGTTTTCCCAGTCGTGACGACGGTTGTAGATGCCTTGCAGCGTCAGTCGGTGGTTCGGGTTTATTTCGTAGTCGAAGGCAAGTGAGTAGCTTTGGCGTTCACGTGTCACGTAGTACTGGCGTTTTTGTGCTTCCACCATTACGACTTCCCCTTTCTTGTTGACATCGTATTCAAATTCTACATCATCCGAACCTACCGGAGCATTTTGATAAGAGACGGCTGCCATCATTCCCAGTTTGTCGTTAAAGAAACGGTCGCCGTAAGTGAAACCCAGGTTCAGTTGGGCTTTCTCGCTGATCCAGTTATATCCAGTCCCTGCTGTAGCACTGATAACTCTCTTGTAAGGCGTACTTTTAGTGACCAGATTGATAGAACCGCCGATGGCGTCTCCATCCATGTCCGAAGTAACCACTTTGTTTACTTCGATGGTCTGTATCATATCAGCGGGGATCAGGTCGAGCTGGACGTTGCGTGTGTCGCCTTCGGCAGAAGGGAGGCGGTTGCCGTTGATTGTAACGGAACTAAGATCGGCTGAAGTGCCGCGTACTTGTCCGAAGCGGGCTTCCCCCTGATCGTATTGTACGTTGATGCCATTGATACGTTTCAACGCATCCCCAATATTGGAATCAGGAAATTTACCTACCTCATCGGCTGAAACGACATTAGTGATCCCCAGCTTGTTCTTCTGCGAATTGATGGCGCGTCGTTGTCCCTGGAAAGCTCCGCCTACTACTACCTCTTGCAACTCGAGTCCTTCATTCAAGACTACGTCTTTCTCGAGTGTCTTTCCGGCCGGAATGGTGATTTTCATTTCAACGGGTGAGTAGCCTACGTAGCTGACTTTGATAGTGTATGTGCCTGGAGTAAGATTGGCGAAAGTATAATAACCGTTGACATCGCTCGTCACTCCGGTATGTAATTTTTCGATGTAGATGGATGCTCCCGGGAGAGTTTGTTTGGAAGTATCTACAATGCGTCCACGGATAGTGCCTTGTCTGACTATGTTCACTTTTTCTTCTGCGAAAGTGTTACCGCTTGTGCTCATGACTAAAAGAATGAATGAGACAAATTTCAAAAATCGTTTCATAAATGTTAGCGTGCGTTAATTATTTGCTGCAAAAGTAGAGGGTTGACGTTTCTTACTTTTTACAGCCGGTTGAAGAACGCGTAACAATTATGCTACGTTTATATTACAGCATCCGGAAGCTCCGGATGAGAGGATGGGTTGCTGCTGTTATTACTGTCGCCGCCGTTATTATTGTTGTGTTGTATAATGAATATCAAAACGTCCGTTAGTCAGACGTTTGCCGTTGCCGAAGGTTGCACTGATAATATTCAATTCTGGGTCGAAATGGCTTATAAAAGCTGTTCCGTCTTCCAGTTCTTCTCCTCTGAACCGTATATCGGTGAGAGTTGCTTCTTTGCCTTCCTGGGGAGATAAAATGGTGAAGTGTATGTTGATGTCAGGTTTGACGGAAACATTGACGGATAGTTTGTCCTCCTCCGGATAGTAGTGGAATGAATCATACGTCCAGACATACGAGTGTCCCCAATTCAGGTACCGTCCTCCCACATAAATCCATCCGTCCATCAGGCAGCCAAAGGTGTTGGCACCTGTAGTGGTGGCAGAAGGTAAAACTGTGATGTCAATCGATTCATCTTCCGTACAGCTCCAAAAGCTGATGATGGAAAAAAGAATGAGTATATATTTCTTCATAGTGCTTTTTTTAGTGAATGTTAGAAGTAATAGGATAATCCCGTAGTGAAATTTATTCGTGTGAGGTTGGTATCATCATTGCCATCGAGTTTTACAATAACCCTTTCTCCGTGATAGTGGGTTCTCATTCTAAGCAGTTCGCTATACATATATTGTACTCCTAGACTGACTCCCAGATTGGGATTCAGCTTATAGGTGAGATTGGCATTGGTCAGAAGACCAATAGTGAAGGCTTTCACTTTCCGTGTTTTGCCGAACACCTCACTATTGTTCCGTAGAATGACTCCACCGGGACCAGTTGTTACGCGGATTTGCCAATGTTTGGTGTTGGCATTACACATTCCGATTTGAGTACCAATGAAATGAACCCATAAATGGTCCTTCCCTTCCGGATGACTTCCTTTGGAAGAAAATCCGGAGTAGATTCCTCCAAAGACAAAACGTTTGAGAGGGCGGAAATTATATTGTCCATCCCAGCTTACGCCTTGTGCGAGTGTACGTTGGTAACTATGGGTGCTTAACGTGAGTGTGGGAGGGTGATGGAACATAACACCGTAGCCCGCGTGAAAAGAGAACTCGTGTCGCTCAAAATCTCTCTGTGAGAAAAGTAGAGTGTGACAGGACAAGGTGAATGCGATTAGTAATAGAATCGCTTTGATGAGTGTTTGATTCATCTGGATTAGTTTAGATTGTGTTTCTTTTTTGCAAAAATAGAAAATAGTTCAGACTTTCTCACAGCGAATCAGAACTTTTTGCCCATTATTTAATGTACTGGCAAATAAGTAGGTATCTCCTCCTTCAGCCAAATGGATTCGTTTGCGGAGTTCGGCTACTGTGGCGGGGAAGTTACGGACAGTCACATTTGCTTTTTTCAGGTCTGCCAGATTCTCCTTTACTTCTTTTTTATTGAAGCTGCACTGGTTGACAATACGGAATATTCTTCCGGGGAAGTTTTCAATGAAAGTATCGGAAGTATAAAGATGGCTATTGGGATGCAGTTTGCGGACAGGGTAAGCTGCTGCAATGCTACGGAAAGCACCGGCTTTCAGAAGGGAGGCATTCGGTTCGTAAAGATAGGTTTCTAAAGAATCCGTATATGTGCATTCACTGCATTGTTCCTGTTCGCGGGTGAATACAAAGTATTGTTCTTCTTGAGTCCCTTTCGTGGAGAGGTTCACGCAATGAATGGAGATTTCTGCCGGTGATGTTTGTCCGAGTAGGATAAGTAGTTCCTTACATTCGTTGTTGACGGACAGAATGTGAACTTCCTGTGTCTGTTTCAGTTCTTTCAGTGCCAATGAAAGATCGAGCATGGGGGAGAGTTTTATCATTACCCGGTTGGCTTTTTGAAGTAAAAGCTCTTCCAGTTCGGCTACGTTTGGTTCGCAGTCGGAGATGGCAACCGTTTTTCCGCCGTGCTCATTGCGGCGCGCAGGGTCGAGGAAGAGGCAGTCTACGGGGGACATTGCTTGCAAGTAGGTTACTCCATCTTCGTTTCTTATGTTGATATGGTTTAGATTCAGTACAGGAAAGTTATGTGCTGCTATTTCGCAGAGTTCCTCCTGACGTTCTACGTAAGTGGCGGACTTGAATCCGGTGGCAAGAAAAGAACAGTCAATGCCGAATCCGCCGGTGAGGTCGGTCAGAGAATCTCCCTGCAAAAGACGTGCTTTGTAGCGGGCGGTGATTTCTGAAGAGCATTGTTCCAGCGACAGATGTTTCGGATACCATATCTTTTCGATCTCCCACCATGAGGGAATCTTTTCAGCCGCTACCTTCCTTCCTGCAATTTGGGTGATGGCAGTCGGCATATCTATATCCGGGTACTTTTTAGCTTGTAAAGCCAGCGCACGTACATCGTCCGATGAATGTTCGCGAATAAAAAGTTGGGTTTCAGGAGAGATTTGCATCATGGTGTTATTGTGTTATAGAATATTACAATGAATCGTCGAGCTTTGATTATGGGGGTTGCCGAGTGTCGGTTATGGTATTAACTTATACTTCTGTTTGGCTACGTCCCGGCTGCAAAAATTGAAATGCCACCATTCGCTGGGTAATGCACGGAATCCGGCTTCTTTCATTACTTTTCGTAGCAGTAACCGGTTCTGACGCTCTGTTTCACTCATTTTTCCATTATGTACCAATCCGATCTCGTCTGTGATGTGTGCTTCCATGCCTAAGTGGTCTACTTTGGTTCCCATCGGTAGGGGCTGTCCCAGAGAGTCTTGGATACTGATGTCTACTGCCAGTCCGTAGTTGTGCAATCCGCCTCCCCGGTTGGGGTTGGAGACATATTTATATTTGGACGTTCCTTTCACTACGTTCCACATCTTTTTCTGTACCGACATGGGACGTGCTGCATCGTAAATGATAAGACTATAAGACGGGTGTAGGCTCTTCAATACTTTTTGTGCTTCTATCAGAGCGTATGCCGCATCCGGATGCAGATAGGCTTCCGTTAAGTTGTCGTAAAGCACTTCGCCCGTGAAATTATCAGCCTGCGTATACATCAGTTTTACAACGAGACTGCTATCCAGGTCGGCTATATTGACGAGTCCTAATGAGTCCATGTAGAGAGCCATTTCGCTTCGCTCCGGTGGCGGGACGGTGGGACATTCTTCGTGTGGTTGTATATCTTCCGTCGTATGTTCGTATTCCATGAGGGGAGTGTTCTCCTTTTCCTTATGACTGGAAAAGAAGGAGCATCCTGTCAGCAGCAAACAGAAAATAGCTAAACTATATTTTAGAATAATCATTCAACCTTTTGTATTTAGTGTGCCAAAGATACTTCTTTTAGGCTTTAGCTCCAATAGGCTATACTCTAAATCCCGATATTCGAATGACAAGGTTGTGCCACCTCGTTGGCACAGTCGTGCCAGCATATTGGCACAACGATGCCACTTCGATGGCACAACTGTGCCAATATAGTGGCACGGAGTAAGAGATTAAGTAGTATTAACCGCTTCTCCTTATCGTTGGATATTAGCCACCACTTTCTTCAGATTGGGTATTCCTTTCCATACGTCAAGCAGGTGTGAAACGTGTCCGTCTTCGGCTTTGCTATCGTTGGTGGACAACAGCTCTGCATATATTTCCAGTAATTTCTTTAAGTCTTTGACAGGCTTTTCTGGAAGTCCGGCCAACATTGCCACGATTAGTTTCTCCAATTCCCGGTTATGCAGCGGACTGACGTTTATCATTTGTTGCTGTATCAGGTCGGTGAGTCTTTTCAGCGGTCCCCAGCCGGTATGTTGATGCGAACCTAAGATGCTGCCTATGCGTCCACTGTCTATGCGGTCTTGACCTACACGCTCTATCCAGATTTCGGCGGCATAGGAACGGGAAGTTTTATCGGCTACCAGCATGCAAGTGGCTTCCAGCAGATAAGACACTTCGTGCCATGTATGCCTTAACTGATGAAGTGCTTCAATGGCGGCTTGGGTGATACCTGTTTCCCTTACTTCATTTAACATCGGATCGTATATGGCACTGCGGATGCACCATACCAATAGTGGCTCCGGTATATTGGGAGTTAACCAAGCCAAACGTGGCAAGTCGTTTTGTATGTCGTCGAAACGTTCTATTTGTGGGTACATTTCAACCAGTAACGGATGCGGGTCGTATGAATAGTAACTGACTCTTTCATTATATTCATCTTTATTGACGACATGGGAATTCTCGCTTTCCGGAATATCGAAAGTAAGAGTTGAAGAAATCCATTCTACAATTTTCTTGTTATAATCCGTATATGAATGAGTATGCTGATAGGTTCTCCACTTAAAGTTTCCAGTCAGGAACTCCCGTGGACCTTTATTATAAGAGAAGTCTTTAAATTCAGCATAGATTGTTTCCGGTGATTTCATTAATCCTGCCATCATCCACCAGGAAGGATGATTGAAAGGCGCTTGGGGGAGTACGTCTTTTTCTCCCAGCAAAAAAGTGAGCAGGTGCCGGTATTCTCCTTTCAAACTTTGGAGGAGTAGAGGAAGCTCTTGCGACGAACTTTCCAGTGCCACTCGTGAAAGTGCCGTTTGCATATCCATATCGTCCGGTTCGGCATTTGCCTGCTGATATTGCTTTAATCTTTCTATCAGGGTTGCCGGAGCGATAAACATCGGTGTATGAGTGGGAGTGGACAATAGGGGCAAAGGTTTCTCCTTGCTTTCCAGAAGGTCTAATGTCCAGCATAACAGTTGCTTATGAACGGGGAATTTTATTTTTTTGTTCGTTTTTTCACGAATGGTGAGTTTTTGCAGATTACGATACCCCCATTTGCCTTTTTGAAGTTCGTCTTTTTGTACCATTTTCTGATGTAAGTCGTTTAGTTTTTGGGCTTCTTCAGGGAAACGTTTAATCAGCAGTTTGGCATAGTCAAGGAGGAAGGTGGCCATTAGCTGGTCTAATATACCGTTTCGGGAACTCCCTCCGCTTATCAGCAATTTGTAGGCACGTTGGAGGATAGGGGTCCATTGAGAGATTTGTTTTGCTTCCTGTCGCCGGTCCCATTCCACTAAGGCACCGAGTAACAGGTCGAAGTGATAGATCTCGTTCACGTCGAGCACTTGGCTGGCTAGAAATATCAGGTCTTCAGTGGAAGTGATTTCCTGTATTCGGTTGTCTTCACGGATGATAGGGAGTATTGGCTCATACGTGAAGGAGGCGGAATCTTCCGGCTCGTTATTTCCCAAATACGCTTTCAACTCCTTTTTAGTATTGGCCAACATGGTTTCCGTATATATGGAAAGTACCTCTTTTAATGTGGTGGATGCTGTCTCTCCATACGTCTGAATCAGTTTGACTATCTTACTTTGGGTGGATTCTTCCCGACTCATCAATCCTTGTGCGGCTACACAACAGATAGCGTCGCGATGTTCTTTTCTTTCTTTTGCCAGCTTATGGAGTACAGCCAGTGTGTGTTGGTGAATCGCTTTCACGTCCGAAGCAAAAAGCACGGAAGTCTGATTTAGAAACTCTTCAACCTGGAATTGTGGGTGAGTGCATAGGTTCTTCAGCAATCCGAGTATGATATTTACCGGACGGCTGTGAGGGGCGGACAGAACGGCGAATATTTCCGGTTGCAGTGTCAACTGTTCTTCTATATTGGGGCTAAGTGCGGTAAACATGCCTGCAAACCAACTGCTTAGGTTTTTGTTTAGATTCCGGTTGACGGCAAGCAGAGATTCTTTTAATACACGCATACGATCTAGCTGACCGTGTTCTACGAAGTATCTGAAAGAGAAATAAGGTTGTCCGCCTGTACGATTATCCGTCCAGTTTTGCCCGCAATCGTATTGGAACAGATACCAGATATGTTCTTTGAGTGTGATTGCTCGCTTTTGCAGGAAATCGGTGTTGTTCATGTAGTTCACCAGATAACCGGCGATGGTTTGCGGAGAGGGCGTTAGGGTGAGTACTCCCTGTTCCATCCAATCCATCAGAGTTTCGTAATTCATTCCATAGAAACCGTCGAATTCCTTGCTTTCACCCTCTTTGAAGAAACTGTCGAGCCAGGAAGGAATATACCATGGGATCAATTCATTCAGTTGTTCCGTATAGATTCCCCATTGGTGTTTGCGGAATTCTTTCAGCGAGTAGATGACGAGGGCGGTAAGATTGATGATACGATGCTGTTCGGGAGTTCCGTGTGTACCGTATGTGTTTTCGTTAAGTTGCACGAATTTATTGTAGTGTTCTTCCAATTTGTTAAGACAGGGAACAAGTGTTTTTCGTTCTTCCTGCGTTAGTCCTTGCAGAAAAGGGATGATGGCGTCGCCTTGTCCTTTTTCTACTATCTCGTTGAGGCGTTCTTCTATGGTCATAATCATGAATTTGTTATAGGTTGTTGAGTGAAGTCGTCACTTTTTTCAGGTTGCTGTTCGTGCCCCATTCTTGCAGGCGTTGCAGGAGTTGTTCGTCTGTAACCTTGCTGTGGTTGATGGTCAATAGTTCCAGATAAAGTTCGAGCAGTTGTTTGAGTCCGGTGACGGGTTTGTCGGGCAATCCGCCTATAAATTCTGTGAGCAGTGCTTCCAGTTGCTGGTTGTGGAAAGTACTTCGTTTGTACATGCTTTCGTACACTTGGGTGGTGAAGCGTTTTAGCGGAGCAAGTTCCATCTGGATGAGGCGGGCCATGATTTCTCCTACCCGGTGATTGTTTATTCTTCCTGTGGATACCCCTTCTGTCCATAATTCGGCTGCATAGGAACGGACTGTTTTGTCTACAAAAAGCAGCGAACCACTTAGTAGAAGCAAACTCATCTCTTTGAGCGGGCAGTGGAAAGACAACAGCATGCGCAAGGCACAGGCGAGGGTACGTTTGCTATCTTCCTGCGGAGTGCCGAAAGCCATGTAGCATGTGATAATCTGGGCTATTAATGGTTCCGGGCGGTTGGGAAAGCAGCATAACAAAGGTTCCATGTAACGGGAATCATCCATGTTATATTTACTGTTGATAATCAGATGTTCCTGCCATAACTGATGGCTGTTGCATTCGGCATATGTATGCCATTTGTAGAACTCGAGTTGGAGCAGACGCCTGTCTGTTTCGTATGATTTCTCTTTGGGTTTTACCTCTTTCCACTCGTAGTCTCCTGCCAGATAGTTGTGCGGTAATGTGTTACAGGCGAAAGATTTGAATGCTTCGAATTCCGTCTCCGGTGCTTTTACCAGTCCGGCGGCCACCCAGGCGGTCGGATGATTGTAGGGCGGTTCGGGTAGCGTGTTTTCATCCAACAGGAACAGAGAGAGATGCAGGTATTCATCTTGCAACAGTTGTCGGGCGGTGGCGATGGCTTCTTCTTTGTCTTCCATGGCACAGCGGGCAATAGCTAGCTGGAAATCCCATGGACAGGGTTTCGTTCCTGCTTTCTGATATACGGCAAGCCGGCGTATCAGTTCGGTAGCCTGTACGTATGCCGGGGTATGGGTGGGAGTAGAAAGTAGGGGGAAAGCATTGCCTCCTTTTATTTTACGGATCACATTCAGCCATAATTGTTTGATGGGGGTGAAACAGGTTGCGTTACTGTAGCCGGGTTTCCAGTCGGCAAGTCGTTTGAAAGAGCGCTCGTCATAAGCTCCTCTGTTTTCATCTATTCCTTTCAGTCTTTCTTCCAATCGGGTGAACATATTTCTCAAAAATCCAGTGTTGGAGGTATCTTTCTGTGCCCATAAACGTTGATATTCCAGTAGGAAGGTAGCGAGAAGATCTTCGTATGGCTCCCAACCATTGGCAACGATAGTGGCAGCCCGTTGGAAAACCGGTTCCATCCGGTTGAGATCTTCTTTGTCCAATTGGGGATGGAAAGCAATGATGGCGGCAATGGTTGTTTCTATCTCCCAACTTTCCTCCATGTCGAACAAACGACTAAGCTGGAACAGGAAATCTTCTTTGTTGGCGGGGAAGGAAATAAGGTTGTCTTCCTTGCAGATGCGTCGTACCGTTTTTCCCATACTTACATCGGGTTCATGGGCTTCTTCTGCAGGCTGCGGTTTAAAAGACGAGAGTATCGTATACACGCTTTGAAACATCTCCGGTTGATAAGATTGCAGTGTTTCCTGGAGATTGGATGAAGAGGCGTCTCCATACTTTGATATAAAATTAGCGGCTTTCTTTTGCAGGCTTTCGTCTTTCTTCAAGAAGAGTTGGCAGAGAATGATGCAGCAGGGCTCTTTCATCTCGGGATGTTGTGCGACGATCTTTTCAAAGAGGGCGTAAATGGTAAGTAGCGAGTTTTTGGGGCTGGAGAAGAAAAGGGTGGTTGCCCGTTCGATGAATTCCTGATAACGGAATCCTTCTTCGGATGCAATATTTTTCAACTGTTGCAACATCACGTTCACCGGTTTGGTATAGGAAGAGGTGAATATTTGCATCATCTCTTCTTGCAAGGATAACAGTTCTCCGGTAGTTGGTTGCAGAGTTTCGAAGAATCCGGCAAACCATCCTGCCATGTCTTTCTTGAAACTCCGGTGGAAAGTGGCGAGTGTGGCTTTTAATAGGCGTTCTCTATCCAGATGGCCGTCCAGCGAAAAGCGGTAGAGAGCGGCACTGATACTTTCATCCTGTGCGGTAACTCCTTTTTTATAAGCCTCTTTGGCGCAATCATCTTGATAACTGATGGACGATTCGTATTCGAAAATTGTCCAGATATGTTCTTTCAGGGTGATGTCACGTTTGAGTAATAACTCACTGTTGAAAGTATCGTTTCCTTTGGGTTCTTTATTTCTGATACGGGTAATCCAGGGGAGTACATGTGCAATGCGGCTTGGAGCGATTTCTTTGAGGTATCCCATATCCATGAGCTGCATCAGCTGTTCGTAATTGAGATTGAAATTAAACCAAGTTTTGTCATCATTGATAAAATCAGTCAGCCAGGTGGGGTAGTAGAGCGGGAGTAGTTTGCAAAGCATATCAAACTTCACATGATATGCCATATCCATCTCCCGTTTGTTGGCGCAGACAAACTGGACAGCAGATAGAAAATGTGCCCGTGCCGCACTGCAGGTTGTCTCACTACTGAAACCGGCAAACTTACTTTTTATCCATTGTAAATCCCGGATAACCGGCAACAGTTTCCGCCTTTCTTTCATTGGTAACTCCAGTAATCTCTTGACAAAAGGGATTAATATCTTCTCTTCATTCTCCGGAGTATCCACATAAGCCTTGGATAATTTCTCCAGTTCTTTTTTTAGTTCTTCCATTGTACTAGTTTCTTTACTGCCAGAATATGTTTGCAAGCTCCCCGTTCTCCCTGATTGCTGCTGAACCAGGTGCAAGTGCAACGCTCCTTCTCACTCTCTCTGTCGAGAATGACCGTATGCCTGACACCTCCGCTTCCTGCCACGCGTGCTTCTGTCCGTTTCTCGTCATTCAATATGATTTCTACTTTTTCTTCTTCCAGTAGTTTTTCTGCAGCTATCATTCGAGGATTGAGACTTAAAATACGTTCGGTTTTGAAAGGCAGGCGACGGTAGAAGAAGCTGTTTTCATCCAAATCGAATCCCAATAACCCCATGGCTGCGAGCCGTGCCGCGAGAGAATCTACCTTATCCAGATCAATATGTTCCTCTATGGCAAAAAGAGTGGGGTTGAACTGTTGGTTGGCATAACTGTATTTGTCCATTGCCTCTATCCATCTTTCGGGAACATCTTCGAGCAGAGATTCCAGTGCGGCGCCTTCTCCGGAAAATCCTCTCCAACATTCGCGGGAAAGAGAGAGGCTGAAGCGTACCGGACCGAAATAAAGTTGCCAAATGGTAGATTGCATGGTGGGATGCGCAAAGACTTTCAGCTCATCGGCAAATGGAAGCAAGGGCTCGAGCAAACGTAAGCGGTGAAGTCCTCCAATGCAGACGGCATTCATGCTTTTCACCGGTGAAAAGGCGGGTTTTTGACCGCGCATCACTAAATAATAGTCGCATTTTACGCTACTTTTCGGAAGAGTCTGGAAGAGTTGCAAGGTTTGTATGCGATTGAAGGAGTAGAGCTGTTCCGCAACGGATTGATAAATCTGTACCGTAGTTAACCCTTTTATCCATTTCACGGGAAGAGGAACTTTCCGTTCTATCACTTTCTCACCTTTATGATAAAGTCCCACCTCTTTGAGGCCGACCGACATCACCACATTCTCCTGTCTGCCTATTCCTCCTAAAGCGGAAATCATTCCGGGGTTAAAATCTACGTTTGTTGTCCCGTTTTCCAGAAATTCTCCGTCGTGTCCGTCAGGAAGTACGTCGACCCTGGCATATACACCTGCACAATTAGAAAATCCTTCAAAGCGCAGGCGGTCATTTCCTGCGGTTACAATCGGATCTTTCAACATGGAAAGCTGTGCCGGTGTCAGATTAAAACTGGACTGCACAACATTGGATAATGCGATGAGGCAGCGTGCTGTCATGTAGGGTTGTGTCAACTTTCCCCAAAAGAAACAGGGTGCTTCTTTCTTTTCTATTTCGCTATATTTGGCAAGAAACAGTTCGTCCTGACCGGCTGACCGTTGCAGTGCGGAAGGAGCTGCATATTGGTAAGAGATGGTATCAGTCATAGATAATAAATCTGAATTTGGTTGTATATTCTCCAAATATAGAAATTAATTCTTAGTGAAAAAAAGAAGTAGGAGAATTTACATCGCTTTGCAATGCTGATATTATAAAATATCGTCAAATGAAGCATTTATGCCTCTTTGGGTAGCAAATATTAAATACAATTCTTTATAGTCAGGCACAATTTTTTATACATAAAACAATTATTCTTTATAACTATTCTTAAATCCTACGTTCCTTTTTGCTGGAAAATGATACTTTTGTTCCCATAATTAGAATGTTTTAGCAACAATCTAAATTAAGTCTTATGAATTTTTAAAGATGAAAAAGACAGCTGTTTGTGAAAATCGCTAATATTGTTTGTTTTGTTTGTGTTATCCCATTTTGAGTCAGGTGTGACTTCAAAATGGGATTTTCGCTATAAAGACGGTCTCAAAACCACCTGAATACTATCAAAAATGACCTAAATTCTATCTGTGGATAGATTTTCCCCTAAACAATGTCTGTTCTTCACCTGTCACATTTGCTGAAAACCCGTAAACTTGCAACATCGAAATGATGATAACGAATACTCACAATTTAAAAATAACGAATATGAAAAGTTTAAGCTTCAGAAAAGATCTGGTAGGAGTACAGGATGAATTACTCCGTTTTGCATATAAACTGACAACCGACCGTGAAGAAGCAAACGATTTGTTGCAGGAAACTTCATTAAAAGCATTGGATAACGAAGATAAATATACCCCCGACACAAATTTCAAAGGATGGATGTATACTATAATGCGGAACATCTTTATTAATAATTACCGCAAAGTAGTGCGCGATCAGACATTTGTCGATCAGACTGAAAACCTCTATCACCTAAACCTGCCACAAGATTCAGGTTTTGAAAGTACGGAAAGAGCTTACGATTTAAAAGAAATGCATCGCGTAGTCAATGCTCTGCCAAAAGAATACAGAGTTCCGTTTGCTATGCACGTTTCAGGATTCAAGTACCGTGAGATTGCAGAAAAGCTGAATCTTCCGTTAGGTACTGTAAAGAGCCGCATATTCTTTACCCGCCAGAAATTGCAGGAAGAATTGAAAGACTTCCGCTAAGCGTTCACTATCAATTTTCAGTTGGTATCAATAGGTATAGGGCAAAAGGATCTCGTTTCCTTTTGCCTTTTTAATTTTATGTGTCGGAGGTCTGTATCTGTTATGGGAATTTTTTCAGTAACTTTGTCATTGTTTAATTGACTGCTCTGACTTATCAGTCGAGGATAGTCGATTTGCTTCTCTAAATTATCGAAGAATGAATAAAGATATAAATGTTATGATAAAAGCAATCATGCTCGATGTGGATGGAACATTGGTAAGTTTTGAAACTCATAAAGTGTTGCCATCCTCTGTTGATGCCCTTAGGAAGATTCATGACGGTGGAATTCGAATAGCCATTGCTACCGGTAGAGCGGCAGGCGACCTTCATGAAATAGCTGATGTTCCGTATGACGGAATTATAGCATTGAATGGAGCCGACTGTGTTTTGCGGGATGGCACTGTGATAAGAAAGCACCTTATTCCGAAAGATGATTTTAAGAAGGCCATGGAAATAGCAAAGGCCTTTGATTTTGCAGTCGCTATTGAATTGGATGAAGGTGTGTTTGTCAATCGTCTGACTCCGACTGTCGAACAGATTGCTAAAATCGTTGAACACCCTATCCCGGCCGTTGTAGACATTGAAGACCTGTTTGAAAAGAAAGAGTGCTGTCAGTTTTGTTTTTATATCGATGATGAGATGGAACAAAAGGTGATGCCGTTTCTGCCTAATCTTTCCTTGTCGCGCTGGCATCCTTTATTTGCTGATGTGAACGTGGCAGGAATAAGTAAGGCAACCGGCCTTTCGGTATTTGCCGATTATTATGGGATCGGAATGACGGAAATAATGGCTTGCGGTGATGGTGGTAATGATATTCCTATGTTGAAAGCTGCCGGAATCGGAGTGGCGATGGGAAATGCATCGGAGATAGTCAAAGTTTCAGCCAATTTTGTTACTGATACGGTGGAGAATGACGGGCTTTGTAAGGCGCTGAAACACTTTGGAATTATTTAATATTAGGTGCTCTGAAGCTTAATATTATAGGCGTTGTTCCCCTTTTCTTATTCTTCTCTATTCCTGCTTTGTCCGTTGCTGTTGTTTTTACCTGTTTAGGAACAATTAAAGAGCAACAATAAGGCAACATTGGGTCGATATTGCGATTTCAGTTATCTTTCACTCTAGTTGGAGGATGGTTATAAAAAGGAAAAAATCCTGCAAGTGTTTCACTTACAGGATTTTTTCAGTGGACCAGCCTGGGCTTGAACCAGGGACCTCCAGATTATGAGTCTGTTGCTCTAACCAACTGAGCTACAAGTCCGATGTATCCTTTGTTGGATGCGGTGACAAAAGTAGTATTTTCCCTCGAATTATGCAAATCCTTTTGATAAAAAACTACGATACTTTATTTTTAGAACTTATATTTGCGCTTCGGGTTCTTGGGGAACCATCCTTTTTGTACCCGCTCTTCCTGTTCGAAGACCTCTTTAATCGTCCAGAAGGAAGAAAACGCAAACACGCCAAGCAAAGAAGATAAAATCACATTATCTATGCTTAATGAGGCGACCACACCGGCTATGCCGAGTACCAGGAATATCCACCAGCATTTTGTACCCCAATAGTATTCGGCCTTTACCACGACGGGGTGAAAAAGGCCGATAATCAAAAAGGTACATATTCCGATGAATAACCCTGCAAGGTGATATTCATTTAGAAACTCCATCACAATTATTTTTCAACGCGGATGGGAATTTCTTTCTTGATACTTTGTTCCAGAGAAATCAATGTCTCGGTAGCTACCACACCCGGTATTTCTTGCATTTTGTTATTCAGCAAATCCATCAGATGTTCGTTGTCGCACGCATAAAGTTTTGTCAGCATTGTGTACGGGCCTGTAGTGAAATGACATTCCACAATTTCGGGAATTTTTTGTAGTTCCGCTACGACAGATTTGTACATGGAGCCTTTTTCCAGCTTGATACCCACGTAGGTGCAAGTTCTGTATCCCAGCGATTTCGGGTTCACATGGTAGCCAGAGCCTACAATGACACCTAAGTCAATCAGTCTTTGCACACGCTGATGAATAGCTGCGCGTGACACTCCACATTCGGCTGCTACGTCTTTAAAAGGGATGCGGGCATTCTGGGAGATAATCTCTAAGATCTGCCTGTCGAGGTTGTCTATTCTTTCCATAATAATAAATTGTAATTTCCTGTTGTTATCAAATAGTAAGCAAATATAGAGATTTATTTTAATTATTCTTCTTTTCCGAGAAAAAAAATAGGAAAAAGCAAAAAAAAGAGGCGCAAATGTTTTGCACCTCTTTCCTTTTTCTATTTAGAAAGAACTTCCTTATTTTTCGATGCTTACCAGTTCAACTTCGAAAATCAAAGTAGAGAACGGTTTGATCTGGTTGCCAGATTCTCTTGCACCGTAAGCAAGGTCTTGAGGGATGTAAAGTTCCCATTTAGAACCTACAGGCATCATAGTCAATGCTTCTGTCCAACCTTTGATTACTTGGTTAGCACGGAAAGTAGCCGGTTCGTTACGTTTGTAAGAGCTGTCGAATTCTGTTCCGTCAATCAAAGTACCTTTGTAGTTTACTTTCACTTTGCAAGTGTCAGCAGGAATTTCACCCTTACCTTCAGTGATTACTTTGTATTGCAGACCGCTCGGAGTTGTTTTTACACCGTCTTTAGTCTTGTTTTCAGCGAGGAATTTTTCGTTTTCAGCTTTGTAGTCAGCGTATTTTTCTGCCAAGGCTTTAGCTTTGATCGTTTCCATAGCTGTACGAGTATATTCTTGAGCTGCTTCCATAGTCATTACGCCACCTTTTTCCAAAGTACCTGCGATGAAACCTGCCAGGAAGTTTTCTTTGCTGATGGTTTTAGTAGAGTCAGTGCCAAATAATTCCTGGTTGATACCTTTCATCATCTGGTTGCTGATTTGCTGGCCGATTTGCAGACCTGCCATGTAAGCGATGTCTTTTTTGCTAGTCTTGTTTGCACCTTCGTTCAAACCTTTGATGAAATCTGCCATGTAGGTAGTATCAACGTCCAGACGGCCTGTCAGATAGCCTTTCAGACCTTGAGTCTGAGCCATACCGATAGAATACGACAGTGAGTCGATGTCTGATTTCAGATTTGCTTTAGGAGCTTGAGCTGTACAAGAAGCAAGGCTTGCAGCAGCGGCGATTGCCATAAAAATACTAACTTTTTTCATTTTGCTTTGAAATTTTTTATTTATAATACTTCGAGTAATTCTACTTCAAAAATGAGTGTGCTATGAGGAGGGATCATTTCTCCGGCGCCTCTTGCGCCATAGCCAAGTTCTGACGGAATATACAGTTTCCATTTAGAACCTTCCGGCATCAGCTGCAATGCTTCCACCCATCCCGGGATTACTTGGTTGACACCGAATACAGCCGGTTCTCCGCGTTGGATAGAGCTGTCGAACAGTGTACCGTCGATCAATGTTCCTTCATAGTGGCATCTTACCTGGTCGGTAGCTTTCGGCTTTTTGCCTGTGCCTTCTTTGATAATTTCATATTGTAGTCCGCTGGGAAGAACAACTACGCCCGGTCCTTTTTTGTTTTCTTCGAGGAAAGCCTGTCCTTGCTCGATAGCAACAGCACTCATTTTAGCTTCCAGTTCTTCGAAATACTTGTTTACTATTTCGCGGGCTTCATTGTGGCTGATAGCCGTCTGATTGCCTTCCAATACGTCTTTGATTGCTTGTGCGAAATCATCTACCGCAAGGTTTCCGATTCCCATACTTGATAAGTTTTGACCAATTCCGAGGCCAATAGCGTAACTGAATTTATCCATATAATGTTTTTTGTTGGCGATTGAAATGTATCACCATCATGGTTTTAGCTTTCAATCAATTGCAAATTTATGAATCGCAAAAGTACGTGTTTTATTTGAATGATTTAGCATTTGCTATTTAAAAATTCTTATATCTGTGAAAGTTAATCGCTTTTCTTTAAAGAATTAGTTCTTTTGTTCGTAGGATTTAATCGGCTTATTCTTATTATTTAGGTTGGTTTATGTAGATAATTAATCGTCTGACAACTGTTGAACTTGCGTCTGACAATTGTTGTTTTTTCGTCTGACAACTGTCAGACGAAAGAATAACAGTAGTCAGACGAATAGTTGTTGCCATAAATGATGCTAACTATCTGCATCTTTCATCTTAAAGTTCTGCATAAATTGGATTATATTAAGCGTGAGAAAGTGTTCTTTTATTCGATGATTCTGATTACATTTGTGTGGCTATTAAAAAAGAAGGAGGAATAGTAATGAAGAATCTGGTAGTTTTGACGGGTGCGGGTATGAGTGCCGAGAGTGGGATTAGTACATTTCGCGATGCAGGCGGTTTGTGGGATAGGTATCCTGTGGAGCAGGTGGCCACTCCTGAAGGTTATCAGCGTGACCCGGCTTTAGTGATTAATTTCTATAATGAGCGCCGGAAACAGTTGTTGGAGGTGAAACCGAACCGTGGGCATGAATTGTTGGCGGAACTGGAGAAAAACTTCCATGTAACGGTGGTGACACAGAATATCGATAACTTGCACGAACGTGCCGGGAGTAGCCACATCATTCATCTGCATGGCGAACTGACGAAAGTGTGTTCCAGCAGAGATCCTCATAATCCCCATTACATAAAAGAACTGAAACCGGAAGAATATGAAGTGAAGATGGGAGACAAGGCCGGCGACGGCACTCAATTGCGACCTTTTATCGTATGGTTTGGAGAAGCTGTGCCGGAAATTGAAACCGCCATCCAATATGTGGAGAAAGCGGATATTTTCGTCATTATCGGTACGTCGCTTAACGTATATCCTGCGGCGGGGCTGCTTCATTATGTACCGAGAGGAGCAGAGGTGTATCTGATTGATCCGAAACCGGTAGATACGCATACTTCCCGTTCGATACATGTAATTCAGAAGGGAGCTTCTGAAGGAGTGGCTGAATTGAAACAGTTGTTGGGAGTTTGAGAGGTTTTCTTTTCCCGGTTTTATTCCAGTTCGGTGGCAAAAATATGATTGTTCCGGAGTACTTCTGATATTTCGAGTGCAGAGATATCCCTGCACTCGATTCTTAATATTTTCTCCCAGTCCTCAAAGTCCACATTCCATTTGTCTATTTGGGGGAACTCTGCCAAAAGCTCTCCTATGCGCTTGATGTCACGCCTTTGGGTGATAGAAGTTCGAAAAATCAGAATCTTATTTTCTTTTTCCATATTCTTTAGGGTTTTATTTTAATGAACGGAACTCCCGGATCGTCATACTGAAATGTAACCTGAAATTGCGACTTAAAAGTGAAAGGCTGCTAAAGCCGCAAAGGCGGGCGATTTCGGTGGCGGAAAGTTCCTTGTTTCGTTTTAATAATAGGGCTGCTTTTTCAATCCGGGTGCGTTTGATATAATCCGTAGGCGTTTCGCCCGTCAGAATTGTAAATACGCGATGGAAGTGGAAAGGAGAAAAGCAGGCGATACCTGCCATTTTCTGTAATGATAACGGCTGGTCTATGTGATTGTGAATATAGTCGGTCACTTTATTGATCCGTAACTGATACTCTTGTTTATTGATATCTTTCGTCTCCATGTTTTCTGCAAAGTAAAGGATAATAAATGCCGGAGAGTTGTCCTATCTTGCTAACTTCTCCGGCAGATAATCAATCTCTTTTTTGTCCTATATAGAATACGTAGCCGTAGTATTCTTTATACTTATTATATAGGCTCTCTTCATACCGTTGTCCGGTGATGAGGTCTGCGGCTGCGTCATTTCCTGCATATTCCCTCAAGAAAGCTTCCTGAACCGGGAATTGGGGAGCATAGAAATGCTCGAGCCAGCAATTTTCCGGTAAAATGAAATGGGCTGTCGGGATATATCCTGCTTTTTCCATTTGCACGATCTTTCTTGGGATCGTATCGATTTCCGGGTAATTGGCCATCCAGAAGTCTTCTATTTCGGAGGGACGTTCCGGGGTGAACCAGGAGGCTTCCGTTACAGCGATAAATCCGTTCTTTTTCAGGAATTTGTTCCATTCGTTCATGCCGCGTTCGAATCCTATGTTATAGATAGCGCCTTCGGACCAGATCAGATCGAGTTCTTCCTCTTGAAACGGCAGAGCGTCCATGGAGCCGACGATACCCTTTACTCTGTCTTCACAATGGGCTTCTATTGCATTTTTGTTGAATCGCTCGATAAAATCGGGGAAAAGGTCGATACCTGTAATTTGTCCTTTCGTATAGTTGGCTAATGCCATTGTCTGACCGCCTGTGCCACAGCCAATGTCGGCTATTCGTGCCTTGTCGGACAGTTCGTTGATGAAGCTTACGGCTTTTTGTGTGACTTCAGGACTTCCGGGACCTTGACGTTTTAATGCCTTGAAGTAATTACATATCAGTGTAAAATCGAATTCGTGGATTGATTTAAAATCGTTACTCATTGTTTTAATGTTTTAGTTGTACGGCGAATGGAGGCATATAATGATGCTTGCAACCATTTGATCATACAAATAGTTTAAAAATTTAGATATAAAAAGTAACTCTGACAAGAGTATGTCAGAAAACATAAGGGATAATCTGTAATGAGAGGAAGGTTTACAGATTATTTACAGAACGGAATCCTTATGGAATGAAAATGAGTTAAACATCCAATTTTTCTTTTAGTTTGTGACAAAGATAGGGTTTTAGCTGTAAAACTCAATGATAACTTGATTGAAAAAAGACTGTAAACCTGTATTTTAGCAAGAATAGTCAAATAGGAATATGTCTATATATCCGGTTGTATGGATGAGATTGATCGCCCAAATTGATTGAAACTACATTTTTTTGAGTTATTTTTGTCGAATATTAAATACAAATCTCTCATTTAATGTATGATACCGATGAAAAGCAAATTATTACTCACATGTACCATCCTGTTTTTCTGTTCCTCTTTTCTGTGCGGACAGAATCAATCTTCTAAAGTGGCAAACTCTGTTGAAACGAATAATGGATGCATCCGGCACCGGCACCCGTGGCAAGGAAAAAGAGTGGGATATTTGGGAGACTCTATTACAGATCCCAACTGTTATGGTGACAAGATAAAAAAATACTGGGATTTTCTGCAGGAATGGCTGGGAATCACTCCTTATGTATATGGTATCAGTGGCAGGCAATGGAATGATGTGCCCCGGCAAGCCGAGCAACTGAAGAAAGAACACGGTGGAGAAGTAGATGCTATTGTGATTTTGATGGGTACGAATGATTTTAATGACGGTGTACCTATTGGAGAATGGTTTACGGAAACAGAAGAACAAGTGATGGCAGCCCGTGGGCAAACCCAAAAGCTGGAAACCCGTAAGAAACGCACTCCTATAATGGATGGAAGCACGTATAAGGGACGTATCAACATAGGAATCAATAGACTGAAACAACTCTTCCCGGACAAGCAGATTGTGTTGCTGACCCCGTTGCACCGCTCATTGGCCAATTTTGGAGAAACAAATGTGCAACCGGATGAAAACTACCAGAACAGTTGTGGCGAATATGTGGATGCCTACGTGCAGGCTGTTAAAGAAGCCGGCAATGTGTGGGGAGTCCCCGTGATTGATTTTAATGCGGTAACCGGATTGAATCCGATGGTGGAAGAACAACTGATTTATTTCTACGATGCAGGATATGACCGTTTGCATCCCAATACGAAAGGACAGATACGCATGGCACGAACGCTGATGTATCAGTTGTTTGCGTTGCCTGCTACATTTTAAATAGGCCGGACAGAATTCTATGAAATTGTACACTATTCTATAGTACATTTTCTGCAAACCTGTAATTTTGTCTTCTATAAATAATAGAACCTATGAGACATAAACTTCTGTTTTCTTTTTTCATCTTTTTGATAGTTGCTTTGCCGATTCGTAGTAAGGATTTTGTTTTGACTTCCGGTCAAACTGTTGTCATCGCTTGCAGCCCCTCTGAAGAACTGGTTGTACGAACCGCATTGGAAATGCTGGGGCGTGATATTCAGACAGTATTGTCGTCGACTACCCAAGCGAATGAGAAAACAGGTGAAATTGTGATAGGAACGGTGGGGCAGAGTGAGCTTATCAGCGGGACCGGCGTAGATGTTTCTGTATTAAAAGGCAAGAAGCAGGCTTTTCTATTATCTGTTTCTCCGGAGGGTAAATTGGTCGTAGCCGGCAGTGACAAACATGGCACAGCTTATGGAATACTCGAAATTTCCCGTTTGTTAGGTGTCTCTCCTTGGGAATGGTGGGTGGACGTAACTCCGGAAAAGAAGAAACTTTTTAAGCTATCTTCCAAATTCCAAAGCCTTCAGGCTCCTTTGGTGGAATATCGGGGTATATTTATTAATGATGAAGACTGGGGCTTGATGCCATGGAGCAGTCGGACCTATGAACCTTCAAAAGTGAAAGGTGAGATAGGACCGCGTACCAACGAGCGTATTTTCGAACTCTTACTTCGTCTGCGTGCCAATACCTATTGGCCTGCAATGCACGAATGTACACTTCCTTTCTTCCTGACCAAAGGCAATCGGGAAGCTGCCAAGAAATATGGAATCTTCATCGGTGCTTCCCATTGCGAACCGATGGCTTGCAGCGCTGCCGGTGAGTGGAAACGAAGAGGAGAAGGGGCTTATGATTATGTGAATAATGCTCCGGCTGTTTACAAATTCTGGGAAGACCGTGTAAAAGAGGTGGCAGATCAGGAAATACTCTATACGTTGGGTATGCGTGGCGTACACGATGGCAAGATGCAGGGAGCGAAGACGGTGGAAGAACAGAAGGCCGTAATAGATCGTGTGTTTGCAGATCAACGCGGGTTGATTGAAAAATATGTTGATAAGGATGTAACTAAAGTCCCGCAGGTTTTTATCCCTTATAAAGAGGTACTCGACATTTATCATGCCGGATTACAGGTGCCCGATGATGTAACATTGATGTGGTGTGACGATAACTATGGCTATATCCGCCATTTTCCTACGGCCGAAGAATGTGCACGTAAAGGAGGGAATGGAGTCTATTATCATGTTTCTTATTGGGGACGTCCGCACGACCATCTCTGGTTGGGTACGATGAGCCCGTATCTGATCTTCCAGCAAATGAAACTGGCCTACGATCAAGGCATACAGAAGATGTGGATACTGAACGTCGGAGATATCAAGCCTGCCGAGTATCAGATAGAGTTGTTTATGGATATGGCCTGGAATATAGAAGCTGTGGCCTCGGAAGGAGTGACCTCTCATCTGAAACACTGGCTGGAACGGGAATTGGGAGTTTCGTGCGTAAAGGCAGTATTACCTGTGATGCAGGAACACTATCGTCTGGCCCATATTCGTAAACCTGAATTTATGGGAAATACGAGGGAAGAGGAGAAAGATCCTGTTTATCGTATTGTCAAAGATCTCCCATGGAGTGAAAAAGAAATCAACGGACGTTTGCAGGCTTATGATAAATTGTCGGAGGCAGTGGAACGGGCAGCTTTGAAAATCCCATCCGGCAGACAAAGTGCCTATTTTGAATTGGTGAAATACCCGGTACAAGCTGCTACACAGATGAACCGGAAATTGCTATATGCCCAATTAGCCCGCCACGGAAAAGCGGATTGGGAGAAAAGTGATCTTGCCTATGACAGCATTGTAGTATTGACGAAGCAGTATAACTCACTGGAAGATGGAAAGTGGAACCGCATGATGGATTTTCAACCCCGAAAACTCCCTGTATTCAATCGTGTGGAAAGAAAAACGGCTACTTCTCCGATGATGAAAGAGCGTGTAGCTATCTATAAATGGAACGGCTTGGATGGGAAGAATATCCCGAATGGTAAGAATACATTGAATGCACGGAAAGGAACTTCTGCTATTTGTGAGGGTCTGGGATATGAAAGCAAAGCGACAGGCATTGACAAGGGAGATGCACTGATGTTCTCTTTTGACAACTGGAAAACAGACTCGGTAGAGGTTGACATCCGCTTATTGCCTAATCATCCTGTGGGAGGAGATCAATTACGTTTCTCAATATCGTTGGACGATGCAGCGCCTGAAGTGATCTCTTATGAAACGAAAGGACGGAGTGAAGAATGGAAAGAGAACGTGCTGTGCAATCAAGCCATTCGAACGGTTCGACTTCCGATATCCGGAAAGAAATCCCACAAATTGGTAATCAAGGCATTGGACGAAGGAGTGATATTGGACCAGGTAATGCTTTATATGCCTTCGCCTACTGGTGAGTAACCGCACGGATCACAAACCATGCATGGTGTGCCACGGTTCCAATCAGCCCGTAATGCTTTGCCATGATCCGAAATCTTTCTTTGAGGGATGCTTTCTGATTCCGGGTAGTCATTCCCTCCTCCAGATAGTCGATGATTGTCAGGTGAGTATTGTGCAAAGTACGTGCTTTCTTCATGATGCGGATGCACCAGTCGAAATCTGCAGAAAAGCGATATTGCAGATTATATGGCTCTACGAGCGTGTGGCGGGGGAAGAATGCCTGGTGGCAGACTAACATTCCCTGTTTGAAACTTTTCCAGGTGAGCGTTTCGGGGGCGGACAATCTGCGCATCCGCAGGAAATGCCTGTCCTTGTCTACGATAGCGGTTTCTCCGTAAAGTATATCGGGTAGTTCATTGCCGTTGATGGTGTGCACCATTTGTTGTAGAGTGTCGTCTTCATGAAAACAGTCGCCTGCATTCAGGAAACAGAGATAATCACCGCTGGCAAGGGCGATTCCTTTGTTCATGGCGTCATACAGTCCTTTGTCGGGTTCGCTGACAACGGTGTGTATGCGTGACCGGTAGCGGTTGATAATAGAGAGGGTCCCATCCTTGGAAGCTCCGTCCACGATAATGTATTCTATATGATGATAGGTTTGTGCGATAACACTTTGAATTGTGTCTTCCAATACCTTTTCAGCATTGTATGTCACCGTAATGATAGAGAACTTGGGAGTAGGATGGACACTATGCATATTTCCCCGTTATTTTATTGTAGACATCTGTATATTTCTTTGCAACGATACTCTCCGAATAATTACCTAGAACCTTGCGGCAGGCCTGTGCGGAGAGTTCATTGTATTCCGGTTCCGTCAATATCCAATGTATGCCGTTGGCAAAATCTTCGGAAGATTTGTATTGTGCCACGTAGCCGTTGTGCAGATGATCGATCATTTCGGGGATACCTCCCACATTAAAACCGACACAAGGCACTCCACAGGCCATTGCTTCCATAATCATATTAGGAAGATTCTCTTCCAGAGACGGGATGGCGAAGAGATCTACGGCATTGTAGATATTCACCACTTCATGCTCATTCTTGATATAAGGGAGCGGGTATACATGGAAAGGAAGTTGTTCCTGTAACTGCTGCGATTGGTTGCCGAATACGACTACACCCAGTGAGTCTTTCCATTCCGGATGCTTTTCTGCCAACAGTTTGCACGCCCCAATCAGATAGTCGACCCCTTTGCGTTTGTCGGTGATCTTTAACGAGCCAAACAAAACCAGTTTCTTACCTTCCGGCAACATGAATTTGGCACGCGCTTCCTTCTTGTTCATGGGCTTGAACAGGCTGGTGTTGATGGCGTTCGGTATATTGGTGACGCTTTTCCCTTCGAACAATGCACTGGTCTGGGCTTGTTCCTTCAGCCAATGGCTGCACGTGACGAAATGAATGGGAGCGTAGCTGTATAACTTCTGTTTTTTGCGGAACGTGCGATAGGATAAATCCTTTCGTCCCCCGCCTTTGTAGATGTACGGACAGTCATGACATTCCTGCTGATAGTTGTTGCACTCTCGTGCGTAATGGCAGATGCCGGTGCATGGCCACATATCGTGCATGGTCCAGACTACGGGTTTGCCGGAGGTCAGTATCTTTCGTATATCGTTCAGTGAGAGCATTCCCTGGTTGATCCAATGCAGATGGATCACGTCGGCCTGGCGGAATTCCGGGAGTGAGGTGATGTCTGTACCTGTGTTGGCGATGTCTACGTCAAACAAATGGTAACGCCGGAAACGGTTGGCACTCCAGATCACAATCCGTTCCCACATGAACTTCCACACTTGCAACCAGTTACTTTTTAAGCGGACAACACTGATTTGGTCGGTCTGTTTGTCACGTACCAGCATTTTGGCTTTGATGCCGTTGTTTTTCAGTGACTCCATCAACCGGCTTGCTGCGATGGCTGCTCCTCCTATTCGTTCAGATGTATTTATAATCAGGACTCTCATGGGCAAAAGTTTATGCAAATGTACGGTTTTTAGAGGAAATGTTTGATATTTCCAGCAAGCTTTCTGCTATTTCGCGTGAAAAGATTTCGAGGTTGAAACGTTCTTCCGCCAGTTTGCGGGCATTCTCTCCCATGCGCCGTGCCTCTTCGGGGTGGTCGGCGATGTAGCGGATAGCGTCTATCCAGCCTTGTACGTCGTTATATTCTACGGTGATGTCTATTCCTTCCTTATCGATGTCTATTTCGAAGTTGGGGTTACGCGAACAGATGACGGGGATGCCGAGGGCGAATGCTTCCACGAGCGTGGTCAGTCCTACGGTATAGGGGAAGTCCAGACAGCAGATCACGATGCAACTTTTGCGTGCCACCAGTTTTCCCAGTTCATAGGGAATCACTCCGTCGGTATAATGGATGTGAATGGAGTCGGGCAATGCATACGGGTCGATGATCTTTTTATAGTTGATGTTACCGCATGAGACGGCAATGTACAAATCCAGTTTCTCGTTCGTTGCGGCAAATGCCTGGAGCAAGGTGTCTACATCCCGGTTTTCTTTGCCGGTGGAGATAAATCCTTCGGGCTTCCGGTCGGGCATTTCTGCAAGCAGGTGGTCGTAGAAAGGAAGATCCGGTCCCCAATGGATAAGTTTCAGTTTGTGGGACGGAGCTTTCCGGGTTTTCTGCGAATCCAGAATCAGTTTCCGACTGAACAGGAACATTTGGTCTATACCTTTGTAGAAAAGGCGGGAGATTTGTTCGCGCCACGGTTTGGGATTGGTCACGACTGCCGTATGATGCCAGATCACGATGGGTTTGCGATACAGTCCCAGGGCACGGAGGAAGATGACGGGCTCTATACCCCGGAAAGAGGTGGCGTAGAGGACGTCGTATTTCTCCGTGCAGAAGAGAATCTCTTTGGTGGCGTAAAGCATCAGTTTCAGACGGCCGGAGAAATATTTGCATTTGTGCATCACGGAGCGTATTCCGTAATTCTCCAGTAAAGGAAGTCCGTATAAGATGTGTCCGGGGAATTTATATTCTTTCCATTCCTCGTAGCTTTCCCGCGTGAGGCGGGTATGGTAAAAATAAATAGTAAGCAACTTATTTAGTGGTGCTTGTTTCTTTTCAGCCATTTGTTGATTCGGTTTTTGACAGCTTTCGTAATGATGGAGAAATTACCGTATTTCAGGTTGAGGAACAGTTCTTCGAACGAACGTCCGATCTTGATCCACGGATGATCCCAGCCCATGATGCGGTAAACGCTCTCTTTGTAGGCAACGTTTTCGATGACGTAGCGGGGATGTTTCAGTGGAAAATCCACCTCATAGCGCTTCATTGTGAAGATGCGGCGGTAACCTTTGGGCAGGGTATGAATCGAGCCGGCGAAATGGGTGGAATCTGCCGTTGCTCCCAGGTTGTTAATCATGTTGCGGGTAGGCACGATACTTAGCCCGGAGTTGAACAGTATGGAGGCGTGGAAGATCGTTTCATAAAAGGCTTTCTGCTGTTCCCGGTGACGCTGGCACATGTAGATAAAGTCGCTCCGGAATTTGCGTTCCTTGATAAGCTGTTCCAGTTGTTGCATGTTGAAGGAGTCGTCCAGGAAGCTGTAGAACTCATCCCATTGGTCGACTACCCGTTTCCAGCTCGCCCATCCCCAGATGGAGAAGGTGGTGGTAAAGAAATAGTCGTAGGGCATGTCTTGGGTGACTTCTTCGGGGTTAAATCCGGCAATCATGCTGATGCGGGTGTCATGTTCGTATTTATCCAGCATCTCCTTGCAGAATTGGAAAAAGGAGACGGCGGGCACATCGTCGTCTTCCAATACGATGCACTTGTCGACTTTCGAAAAGGCCCATTTCTGCGAAATGTATTCCGAAGGGTCGCAGCCGAAATTCTTTTCCTGATAAAGCCGTTCTACTTCACATTCCCAGTCTATCTGTGATACGATTTCACGGCAGGCTTCTATTCCGGGCAGGTCACGTTCGTTTCGTGCTCCGTCCTGATAGAGGAAGAGTCGGGACGGACGCGCTTTCTTCACTTGCTCGAACACTTGCGACAACTGTTGCGGGCGGTTGAAGAACAGGATGAGTACCGGGACGTCTACTAAAGCGGATTTCATATTCATAGTTCTTGTTTTGGGGTTGTACTGAATGACAGAGCGGCAGGATAGTGGTTGTTCACTTTTTCCTGCTCTTCTTCTGTAAATCGATGCAGGGTTGGATAGTTGTAACGCAAAAATCCTTCCAGGTCGTCGGGGGCGGTCACTGTGAGAGGCCCGAATTTCACGGGTTGCAGGTGGCGGATGCTTTCTACGGTTACGTGGTCGGCAGTGGCCATTACGTTGTTGTAGTAACGGGTGTTTCGTGAGTTGAAACAGCTTTGAACTGACACCAGCATGCGGTAGATTGCTTTTTTAGAGAAAAGCAGGTCGACCACCCTGTTCAGGAAACAGGAGAAGGCTCCCCGGTTCGTGGGGTTCTCTATTTCACATGTACCGAAGTGTTTCCACATCCATATCTCTTTTCCCATCAGGCAGCATTTGAGGAAGCCGAGTGTTTCGGATTGTATTCTTCGCAGCAGCTTGTTGTCGGGAATTTTGTCGAATGGGAATATATCGACAAAAATGCCCGGATGCATCGGGATATTCTTGAACATTTCTTCTACAAAAAGGGTGTCGTTTTTCTTGACTTTGGCAAAATAATACGGGGTATGAGGGTCTGTCTCTATCCATGAAAGGAAGTAGGAAGGACCCAGTTCCCCGGGAGCCACTTTCAGAAATTTGTTGTAGTTCTCCCGCGTCATGCCTATGTCAATATCATCATCCCAGGGGAGAATCGCCTGGTCGTAGAGTGCACCGATGGCCGTGCCGCCAATCACAAAATAGGGGATGTTGTGCTTCTGACACACCCGGATGGTTTCTCCCAATATGTCGTAGAGTTCGGCATGTAATAAATCAAGCTCTTCGGCTGTATATTTCTTGTTCATCGGAAATGGTTAATGCACGTTGTGCCACAAAAGTAGTAATTATATTGCTAAGTTACTATAACTTTGAGTTACTATCACTTTAAGTTCCTTTGCATGTTGAGTTTCCTTGCATAAATTCGGTGGCCACTTGTCCGCGTCCCGGTATGGGAAGGACGGATGCTTGCGGAAAGTCCTTGAGCAGACAGTCTGCCGGATGGATGTTCGGATAGAATTTCTTCAATAGGAACAGGCTGGGGCCGGTGGTGATGCTTCCTATAAAGACGGAGGCGTCCATCAATATCTGTATCGAGGAAAGGAAACGTGCCATTTGTCTTTGTTTCAGCTCTTTGGTGGTCTGCGTGAAGGCGCTGTTGACGTATCCTTTTTCGTCGGGGCTGCAAAGGGTGTACCAGTGTATGTCCGGGGCAAGGGTTTGTACTTGCTCGAAAAGACGGTAATCGTCGGTCAATACAAAGACGTCGCGTAGGGCGGTCTTTTCTTTAATAAGCCGTATGTAATGTTCCGGTGGAAGCAGGTTGGTTTCGGTGATCTTGTCTCCTCCCCGTATCTGGCATCCTACGTATTGGGGCGGAAGTTGCAGGTCGGCGGCACATTGGCGACATTCCTGTGCGGTGGTGTCATTGAGTTTCCAAGTGATTTCCGTTAGTTTTTGGAAGGTATGGAGATAGTCGCCGTCTATTCCCAGTTCGGGAATATGGAAGTGCTGGTTAGGGTTGAACGTCAGTTGAAAGTTGAGCAAGACTGGTTTGCCGTATGTGAAAAAGGCAATCGTTTTTCCGATGATGTTCTTGCAGGTTACTTTCAGTTTCCATTTCAGTAACTTCGTCTTAGGCAGCTTTTTGTCTTTCATCAATGCCTGCCAGGAGGGGAGGCGATGGGTGTTATAGGTGTGATGAAACGGTTCGTGCACTTGCTCGCAGAAGGGGGCGAAACAATCTTCCCAACCTTTTTCCCATCCGAAGTTGGCGTCGTCGGAGTAGAGCTTGAATCGTATTTTGTGTTGCAGGCAATAAAGCATTGCGTGAAGCATATAGGTATATTCGGTGAAGAAACCGGCATCTATGCCTATGTGATAAATCATCGTCTTTTTGAAAGAACTATTCAGAAGGCGGTATCGGGTGGCAAGGTCATTTGGGTTCATGTGTCTTCTTTTTGATGAAATATTGGATGCTTTCTTTAAAAGTAACCGATCGGCTGCCCCACATGGCTGCTACGTAGAGTGCTGCAGCAAGCACTATCTTGCTTGCCAGGCGGAGATAAATATTCTCGATGGAGCGGGTGGTGTAATAGGTGATTACCATAACCGTAGCCGCAATGGCAGCATAAGGAAGTATGTCCATCAGGGCATGGCGAAGTTTTAGACCTATTTCCTGCCATACAAAGTAGTGCCATGTCAGTAGCCACAATATATTGATGGATACATAGACGGTAAGCATGGTAAAGATCCCGTAAGAGTGGGCTAATAGAACGCTTGACAGTAAGATGATGCCGAGCGCTATGGTGTTCCACATATAGATGCGGGATTTTCCTTTACTAATAATCAGTTGCTGATAGAGGTATGCGATGGGAGCAAAGGCTCCGCTGATACACAGTATTTGCATGATTAATATGCTGGAATACCACTTGTCGGTGATGGTGATGATAATCAGCTCTTCCGATACGATTCCCAATCCCAACATGGCGGGAAACGAGACAAAAGCGGTGAAACGCAGCATTTTGCGGAATACCCGTTTTTGCCGTTCAAGGTCGTCGGACACTTTGGTGAGTACCGGTTGCGCCACTCCGTTTATCATGCCGGAGATGAAGAGTTGTCCCATGCCGCACCATTTGTTGGCTTGGTTGTAATATCCTACTTCTTTTTCGCTGTAGAATTTACCCAGTATCACGGAAAATAGATTGTTATTGATGTGATTGAATACATTGGTAACCAGTAGTTTCCCACTGAATCCGAACATTTTCTTAATCGGGGTGAAGTTGAACTGCAAGCTCGGTCGCCAACGGGTGAAATGCCAGTAACAGGCGGTGTTGATGGTTACGTAAACGATGCTTTGCGTGGCAATACCCCAGTAGGAGAAACCAAAGTAGGCAAGAGTGACTCCGGTGATTCCGGACACGGTGAGTCCGATAACCGAAGACAATGCCCGCTGTTTGACCATCAGGTTACGCAGGAGATAGGCGCTGTGGGATATTCCCAGACTGGCAATGAAGAAGCCGATAAAAGAATAACGTGCCAGTGGTGTCAGTTCGGGAGTATCGTAAAAGTCAGCGATAAGCGGTGCACAGAGGAATAACAGCAGGTACAGCGACAGACTGATGGCCGCGTTGAACCAGAATACGGCATTGTAATCATTGTGCGTCACTTCTTTCTTATTAACAAGGGCAGCTGTGAAACCACTTTCCTGTATTGAACTGGCAATGAGGGAGAAGATGGCCAACATTCCCACCATTCCATAATCTGACGGAGTGAGCAACCGCGCGAGGAATATTCCGAAAAGCAGATTTAACAACTGCTGTATGCCGTTGCTGAATCCTCCCCAAAATAGTCCTTTGGCTGTCTTTTCTTTTAGTGACTGATTCTCGCTCATGTTATTTGCAAAGAATACATGAAAAGGCTATGCGTGATGATAGCTTTTCATGTATTCCCTATTCTAGTTTTATTATTTTACTTCGCTACCCGGCTTCACTTCACGTCCCGGCATGATAACTGCCAGACTGCCGTCGTTGTTTTCGGCACTAAGAATCATGCCTTCGCTGACGATACCTTTCAGTTTGCGCGGAGCAAGGTTGGCGATGAAGCAAACCTGTTTGCCTACCAGTTCTTCCGGTTGATAATGCTTGGCAATGCCCGATACGATGGTACGTGTTTCCAGTCCGTCGTCGATTTTGAATTGCAGCAATTTATCCGCTTTCGGCACTTTCTGACATTCAAGAATGGTACCTACGCGGATATCCAGTTTCTCAAAATCCTCGAAGGCAACGTTTGCCCGGATAGGATTGGCTTTGTAGTTGGCTTCCTCGTTTGCTTTCTTTGTATCGAGCAATTTTTGTACCTGTGCTTCGATAGTAGCGTCTTCAATCTTCTCGAACAGCAGTTCCGGTTTGTTCAACTGGTGACCTACGGGAAGAAGGTCGTCACGTCCCAGTTCAGACCATTCGAAAGTATCCATATTCAGCATTTTGCGGAGTTTTTCCGAGCTGAACGGCAAGAATGGGTCGAAGGCGATGGCAAGGTTGGCAACCAGTTGCAGGGAAATGTTGAGGATGGTTCCTACACGTTCCATATCTGTCTTAGCCAGTTTCCACGGTTCGGTGTCGGCCAGGTATTTGTTTCCGATACGTGCCAGGTTCATGGCCTCTTTCTGTGCATCGCGGAATTTGAATACGTCGAGCAGTTTTTCTACTTCTGCTTTCACGTCTGCGAATTCTTTCAGCGTTTCCTTGTCGTAGTCGGTTAAGCTGCCCTGTGCGGGTACGCGACCGTCGAAGTATTTTTGAGTCAGCACCATTGCACGGTTTACGAAGTTGCCGTATACGGCTACCAGTTCGTTGTTATTGCGTGCCTGGAAGTCTTTCCAGGTGAAGTCGTTGTCTTTCGTTTCCGGTGCGTTGGCGGTCAGTACGTAGCGGAGTACGTCTTGCTTTCCGGGGAAATCAGCCAGATATTCGTGCAACCATACGGCCCAGTTGCGGGAAGTAGAGATCTTGTCTCCTTCGAGGTTGAGGAATTCGTTGCTCGGCACGTTGTCCGGCAGGATATAGCTGCCTTCTGCTTTCAGCATGGCAGGGAATACGATGCAATGGAATACGATATTATCTTTTCCGATGAAGTGAACCAGACGCGTTTCAGGGTCTTTCCACCATGTTTCCCAGCTGTCGGGAAGAAGTTCTTTGGTGTTGGAGATGTATCCGATCGGAGCGTCAAACCATACATAGAGCACTTTTCCTTCTGCTCCTTCTACGGGAACAGGGATACCCCAATCAAGGTCACGGCTCACGGCACGTGGTTGCAGACCCATGTCGAGCCAGCTTTTGCATTGACCGTATACATTCGGACGCCATTCTTTGTGATCTTCCAGAATCCATTTGCGCAGCCATGCTTCGTGTTTGTCGAGAGGAAGATACCAGTGTTTGGTTTCTTTCATTACCGGTTTGCTACCGCTGATGGCGCTTTTCGGGTTGATAAGATCTGTAGGAGAAAGTGAGGTTCCGCACTTCTCGCATTGGTCGCCGTAAGCGCCTTCCGAATGGCAGTGAGGACACTCTCCGGTGATATAACGGTCGGCAAGGAATGTTTTTGCTTCCTCGTCGTAATATTGTTCGGATGTTTTTTCGATGAATTCGCCTTTATTGTATAATGTTTTGAAGAAATCCGAAGCCAGTTGGTGATGCGTCGGTGAAGTGGTGCGACTATACACGTCGAATGAGATACCGAATTCTGCAAATGATTTTTTAATCAGTGAATGGTAACGGTCTACTACATCCTGTGGAGTAATTCCTTCTTTCTTGGCACGGATGGTGATAGGCACTCCGTGTTCGTCCGAACCTCCGATGAATAATACATCTTCTTTTTTCAGACGCAGATAGCGCACATAGATATCTGCCGGCACGTATACACCCGCCAGGTGACCGATATGGACAGGACCGTTCGCATACGGAAGTGCCGATGTGACGGTGGTTCTTTTGAATTTCTTTTCCATTATATAGTGTGATTTTTGTTGTTTTCAGCTTTGCAATGTGCAAAGATAGTGACTTTTCACCACAGATTACACGGATTAACACAGATTTTTCATTCTCATAGCCGTGGTTGTCTCATAAGAATGATGTAAATTTGATAGCTATTCTAACATAAAACTATTTGCTGATATGTTGGATTTATTTTCGTATGTTCTGTTTTTAAGATTGAAACAATATATGAGGATCTAAACTTCGTCCTAATAAAATAAATGATGTATAAGATATTGTAAGAATATGCAGAGATAATTATGTGGATTTGAATATAAATAAGCAAATATGTATAATTATTGGCAGAATTGAACACTGTTCCTTTTAAAGGAAGCTTCTGTTGCTTTTAAAGGAACGATTCATTGGTTAGAAAGAAACATGTCTTTGCTTTTAAACAAAGAGGTAAAAGAGTCTTTTAGGCACAAATTTTCTTCTGGTTGTTCCTGAAATAGTGAGATGCTAATGGTGTTAATTTGAAATGTAAAATTGAGATAATTGATTCTTTTTTATATATAATCTCTTTGAACTATTAATATAATTTGTTTTAATCCCTATTTCGTGTGAATTTGAAATTTACAAATGGTCTCTCTTTCCCTTTTTTGATACATATTGATCTTTGTAGCGTATATTCCAGATTCTCCATCAGTTTTATATCCGTTTTTTCTGCATAAAAATAATTTCATCCCTGATGATCTGAATTTCATGAAGAGATGACGGCTTCATTTTTCAAAAAGTTAGTATAATCTATTTGTAATCTTAATCTTTTTCTTTTTTACAGTCTGTTTCTATATACAATTCTCCCCTTTTTCTTTCTTTTTTCTCATAAGAAAGAATATATTTGTATTCAAGTTAAACGAAAACCAAAGCATGATATGATAACAACCCAGTTGCTTCGTCCTGAAAGCATTGTCGTAGTAGGGGCATCGAATAATGTACATAAGCCGGGTGGCGCAATATTAAAGAACCTCATTAACGGAGGTTATCAGGGAGAACTTCGGGCGGTGAATCCGAAGGAGAAGGAGGTGCAGGGAGTTCCCGCTTTTGCCGATGTGAATGATCTGCCGGATACGGATCTGGCGGTGTTGGCTGTGCCTGCTTCAATGTGTCCTGATATAGTGGAAACATTGGCTAGTAAAAAACAAACCAGGGCATTTATCATACTTTCGGCAGGTTTTGGTGAAGAAACTCACGAAGGAGCACTGTTGGAAGAACGTATTCTGGAAACAGTCAATAAATACGGAGCCTCATTGATTGGACCTAATTGTATCGGATTGATGAATACTTGGCATCATAGTGTGTTCAGCCAGCCGATTCCTAATTTGAATCCGAAAGGGGTGGATTTGATTTCCAGCTCCGGTGCTACGGCGGTATTTATTCTGGAAAGTGCTGTGACAAAAGGTTTGCAATTTAATTCTGTCTGGTCGGTGGGAAATGCCAAGCAGATTGGGGTAGAAGATGTATTGCAGTTTATGGATGAAAACTTTGATCCTGGAAAAGATTCCCGTCTGAAACTGCTTTATATTGAAAGTATTCAGAATCCGGACCGGTTGTTATTCCATGCCTCCTCTTTGATTCGAAAAGGATGCAAGATTGCAGCAATCAAAGCTGGCAGTTCGGAGAGCGGAAGTCGGGCGGCATCTTCCCATACAGGCGCAATTGCCAGTTCCGATTCGGCGGTGGAGGCCTTGTTTCGTAAAGCGGGGATTGTACGCTGTTTCTCCCGCGAGGAATTGACTACCGTAGGTTGCGTGTTTACTCTGCCCGAATTGAAAGGAAAGAATTTTGCCATTATCACCCATGCCGGAGGTCCGGGAGTGATGCTGACAGATGCGTTGAGTAAAGGCGGACTGAATGTCCCTAAACTGGAAGGAGAAGTAGCTGAAGAACTAAAAGCACAACTGTTCCCCGGTGCTGCCGTCGGGAATCCTATTGATATTCTGGCTACCGGAACGCCGGAGCATCTGCGTCTTTGCATTGACTACTGCGAGGAGAAACTCGACAATATAGACGCCATGATGGCCATCTTCGGAACTCCGGGACTGGTTACCATGTTTGAAATGTATGATGTGCTTCACGAGAAGATGCAGACTTGCAAAAAACCGATTTTTCCCATACTCCCTTCTATTAATACAGCCGGAGCAGAGGTTGCCGCCTTCCTGGCAAAAGGACACGTGAATTTTGCAGATGAAGTGACCTTGGGCACTGCTCTTTCCCGTATTGTCAATGTTCCTAAACCGGCAGTTCCTGAAATTGAACTGTTCGGAGTAGACGTACCGAGGATTCGTCGCATTATCGATTCTATTCCGGAGAATGGTTATATTGCTCCCAATTACGTACAAGCATTACTGCATGCTGCCGGTATTCCGCTGGTAGATGAGTTTGTTTCCGATAATAAAGAGGAGATAGTAGCCTTTGCCCGTCGGTGCGGATTCCCGGTAGTTGCCAAAGTCGTTGGTCCTGTGCATAAATCGGATGTCGGTGGTGTCGTTTTGAACATCAAAAGTGAGCAACATCTGGCACTGGAATTCGACCGTATGATGCAGATTCCTGATGCAAGGGCAATTATGGTACAGCCGATGCTGAAAGGTACGGAACTGTTTATCGGTGCAAAATATGAAGAGAAGTTCGGTCATGTGGTACTTTGCGGTTTGGGAGGTATTTTTGTGGAGGTGCTGAAAGATGTGTCTTCCGGTCTGGCTCCGCTCTCTTACGAAGAAGCCTATTCAATGATTCATTCGCTGCGTGCCTATAAAATCATTCAGGGAACACGTGGACAAAAAGGAGTCAATGAAGATAAGTTTGCTGAAATTATTGTTCGTTTGTCCACCTTGCTACGTTTCGCCACAGAAATCAAAGAAATGGATATAAATCCGCTTTTAGCTACGCAAAAAGCCGTTATAGCAGTTGATGCGCGTATCAGGATAGAAAAATAGGACTATTCTTTCATTCATTGAGACATATTTACTATCTTTCCGCTGTGATTTTGCCTACATTTGGTAACTCAAACGGAAGGATAGAAAACACGTATGTTTATGAAGAAAGTTCTAATACTTTTAATCTGTTTAATAGGCTATCAGATAGGCTGCCATGCACAAATGGCGGACGAGCATTACTATTTTAAAAATCTTAGTGTACAGAACGGATTATCTCAAAACACGGTCAATGTGATTTTGCAGGATAAACAGGGCTTTATGTGGTTTGGCACCAAAGATGGCTTGAATAGATATGACGGCTTATCATTCCGCAAATTCAAACATGATGACCGCGCCCGGCAGAGTATTGGTAATAACTTTATCACAGTGCTTTATGAGGATTCGAAAGGAAATATCTGGGTTGGTACGGACGTTGGACTTTATATTTATAATCCTGAAAAAGATTCTTTCCGGCACTTTGCTGAATTGAGTGAGGAAAACACTAAAATAGAACATACTGTAACTGCAATTTCCGGAGACAACAAAGGATGTGTCTGGGTGGCGGTAGAATCACAGGGACTATTTTGTTATGACCTGGAGGAAGGAAAACTCTGGAATCATACGTTAAAGAACTTTTCTTTTCTTACCACTAATATCCAGTCTTTTGTCTTCGATAATAGCGGAACTCTCTGGATCGGTTGCTATGGAGATGGACTTTTTTATTCAAAAGACCATTTAAAAACTCTTCAGCCTTATGTCTCGCCCATAGATAATCGGGAAATCTATGCCAATGATGTCGTGACATCTCTGGTGAAAGGAGCATATAATTGTCTGTATGTAGGTTCTTTAAAAGGAGGAGTGAAAGAACTGAACCTGACTTCCAACAAACTGCATGACTTGCTTTCGGAGGATGAAAGTGGAGAGTCTGTTTTTTGTCGTGAACTGCTGGTTGCTTCTGACAATGAACTGTGGATTGGTGCAGAGTCGGGACTTTACATTTATAATCTCCGGACGGCCAAATATGTTCATTTGCGCAGTTCGATCAATGATCCTTATTCTCTGTCCGATAATGCTATTTATTCATTGTGCAAGGATCGTGAGGGTGGCATTTGGATTGGTTCTTACTTTGGCGGTGTGAACTACTATCCCCGTTTTTATACGTATTTCGAAAAATATTATCCGAAAGGAACAGATAATGGTTTGCATGGAAAACGAGTACGTGAGTTTTGCCAGGATAATCAGGGTATTCTGTGGATTGGTACGGAAGACGGTGGTTTGAACCGTTTCAATCCGAAGACCAAGACTTTCTCCTTCTTTACACCCAGCAATGCTTTTACAAATGTGCATGGGTTGTGTTTGATTGATAATTATCTTTGGGTAGGAACCTTCTCAAAAGGAGTGAAAGTGGTGGATACGCATACGGGGGCTATTGTGAAAACCTATCAGAAAACAGATTCTCCCCGTTCATTGATAGACAATAGTGTGTTCTCTATTTGCCGCACAACGACAGGTGATATTTACCTGGGAACTTTATTCGGCTTGCTGCGATATAATAAACAATCTGATGATTTCGACCGGATACCGGAATTGAATGGCAGGTTTGTATATGATATAAAAGAAGATTCCGGTGGTAATCTATGGCTGGCAACTTATGCAAATGGAGCTTATTGCTACAATGTGAGCGAAAAGAAATGGAAGAACTATTTGCACGATGAAAATAATCCGAAGAGTCTTCCGTATGACAAGGTATTGAGCATCTTTGAAGATTCCCACCGGCAAATCTGGCTGACTACCCAGGGAGGAGGGTTCTGTCGTTTTCAGCCGGATACGGACACATTTGCCAATTATAATTTATCGGCCGGATTGCCGAACGATGTTGTATATCAGATTGTGGAGGATAAAGACGGATTTTTGTGGTTGACAACCAATAACGGTCTGGTTTGCTTCCAACCTAACACTGGAGTGATGAAAGTATATACCACCTCCAATGGTTTGTTGGGCGACCAGTTTAATTATCGTTCAAGCTTTGAGACCGAGGATGGTACGATCTATCTGGGTAGCATCGATGGTTTTATCGCTTTTAATCCCAAGAATTTCTCGGAGAATAAGTTCATTCCGTCTGTTGCCATTACTGATTTCTTTCTGTTTGGTAAGGAGGTATATGCCGGCGAACCGGGATCTCCGTTGGAGAAGAGTATAACTTTCTCCGACCAGCTTGTGCTTCAATCCAATCAGAATTCTTTTTCTTTCCGTGTAGCAGCGTTGGATTTCCAGGCTCCAAAAACGAGCCGGATTATGTATAAATTGGAGGGATTTGATATGGATTGGCTGACGGTTGGCGAAAGCCCTATCGTTACTTATTCCAATCTTCGTTATGGTGATTATATCTTCCGGGTGAAGGTTGCTAACAGTGACGGCGTATGGAGTGACGACGAAGTGTCATTAGGGGTACATATTCTTCCTCCTTTCTACCTCTCTATATGGGCGTATTGTGTGTATGCTTTGCTGATTATCGGCTGTTCACTGTATACGGTTATGTATTTCAAGAGACGTAGTAACAGCAAGCACCGCAGGCAGATGGAGAAATTCGAGCAGGAGAAAGAACGGGAAGTCTACCATGCAAAGATTGATTTCTTTACGAATGTGGCCCATGAGATACGTACACCGTTGACGCTGATTAAAGGTCCATTGGAAAACATTATATTGAAGAAACAGGTCGATGCGGAAACGCGGGAAGACTTGAATGTAATGAAGCAGAATACGGAACGGCTGTTGAACCTGACTAACCAGTTGCTTGACTTCCGTAAAACGGAAAGTCAGGGATTCCGTTTGAATTTTGCGAAATGCAATGTAACGGAGGTATTGAAAGAGACTCATGTGCGTTTTACTTCCCTTGCCAAACAGAAAGGCTTGGAATTTACCTTGCAAGTGCCCGAAAAGGACTTCTATGCACATGTGAACCGGGAGGCATTTACGAAGATTATCAGTAATCTGTTGAACAATGGGGTGAAGTATGCTGAAGGTTACGTACACATATCTTTGGAAGTACCGGAAACGGATGACAACAATTCATTCCGTATTCGTACGGAAAATGATGGAGTGATTATTCCCAATGAGATGAAGGAGGAAATATTCAAACCTTTCGTTCGTTTCAATGAAAAAGAAGATGGCAAGGTGACTACCGGAACAGGAATCGGCCTGGCTCTTTCCCGTTCATTGGCCGAGCTGCATCAAGGGACACTGGCTATGGGAGAAGGAGAGAAAAACAATACTTTCTGTCTGACCTTACCGATTGTTCAGGACATGACCATTACGTTGACTCCGGAACCGGAGGTTGAAATAGACAGAATGAGTGGGATTCATGCCGGGGAGACGGAAAAGAAAGATAACCGACCTACAGTGCTGGTTGTGGAAGACAATCCGGATATGCTTGCTTTCGTAGTGCGTCAGCTGTCGAAAGAATATACTGTATTGACCGCTACCAATGGTGCGGAAGCGTTGCAAGTGCTGGACGGTAATTATGTGAACTTGGTAGTTAGTGATGTAGTGATGCCTGTGATGGATGGTTTTGAACTGTGTAAGACGATTAAGTCGGATTTGAATTATAGCCATATTCCCGTCATCCTGTTGACTGCGAAGACAAATATCCAGTCTAAGATAGAAGGGATGGAGTTGGGAGCCGATGCTTATCTGGAGAAGCCTTTTTCTGTGGAATACTTGCAGGCTTGCGCTTCCAGTCTTATTCAGAACAGGGAGAAATTGCGCAAGGCTTTTGCACAGTCTCCTTTTGTGGCAGCCAATACGATGGCGTTGACGAAGGCTGATGAAGATTTTATAAAGAAATTGAATGAGGTGATTCAAGTGAATTATAGTAATCCGGAATTTAGTATGGATGATATGGCGGACAGCTTGAATATGAGTCGTTCCAATTTCTATCGGAAGATAAAAGGGGTGCTGGATTTGAGCCCGAATGAATATCTTCGTTTGGAGCGTTTGAAGAAAGCTGCTCAATTATTGAAAGAGGGAGAAAACCGAGTAAATGAGATTTGCTATATGGTAGGATTCAATTCTCCGTCTTATTTTGCCAAGTGTTTCCAAAAACAATTTGGAGTGCTTCCGAAGGATTTTGTAAGTTAATATTAATTTAGAGCTATAAAGATAAGGTAAAAAGGAACCTTAAAAGAATGATTTAATGAAAAAGTATGTAAATTTGTTCGTTTTCGTTTTCATGGTAGGTGCTTGTTTTTCACAGGGGAAAGCACAGACAAAATCTGCAGTGAGCTATAAGAATCCCGTTGTAGATATTGCCATGCCCGACCCTACGGTAATTAAGGCTGCGGATGGGTATTTTTATGTGTATGCCACCGAATCTACCAGAAACGTTCCGATCATGAAGTCGAAAGACCTGGTGCAATGGACTTACTGCAACACGGCATTCACAAATAAAACTCGTCCCAGATTTGAACCTAAAGCTGGAATTTGGGCACCGGACATCAATTATATCAACAATAAATATGTACTTTATTATGCGATGTCGGTGTGGGGAGGAGAGCAGACGTGTGGAATTGGAGTAGCTACGGCCGACTCTCCACAGGGACCTTTTACAGATCATGGTAAGATGTTCCGTAGTAATGAGATCGGTGTACAGAACTCGATCGATCCCAGCTTCCTGCAATATGAAGGGAGAAACTATCTGGTATGGGGCAGCTTCCGGGGAATATATGTTATTGAGCTGACTGAAGATGGTCTGTCATTGAAGCCGGGAGCGGAAAAAAAGAGAATAGCAGGAACAGCTTTTGAAGCTGCCTATATTCATAAGCACGGCGATTATTATTATATGTTTGCCTCTATCGGAAGTTGTTGTGAGGGAATTAGGAGTACTTATAAAGTTGTAGTGGGCCGCTCTAAGAAAGTCTGGGGACCCTACAAAGATAAGTCGGGCAAACCGATGTTGAAGAATGGTTATTCTTTGGTGATAGGTGCGAATAATCATTTTGTAGGCAATGGACATGGCTCACAGATTATCCGGGACGATGCCGGGCAAGACTGGCTTTTGTATCATGGATTTTCAAGATTGGCTCCGGAGAATGGGCGTATCCTGTTGCTGGACCAGATTAAGTGGGATAAAGAAGGATGGCCTTATGTAGAAGGCGGAGCTCCTTCTTATGAAACACAAAAAGCACCTATATTTAATAATTGATTTTCAGATGAACTAATTATAATCTTAAATACCACAAGCATGAAACATACCCCTATTAGCAGGCGGGATTTTCTAAAGAATTTAGGCATGGCCGGGGCTGGCACTCTTCTTGCAGCAAGCCCTTGGCTTTCTGCTTTTTCGGAGGTGACGAACACCTCAAACGAAAAGTGCCGTCTGGCAATTATCGGTCCTGGTTCCCGGGGACGTTTTTTAATGGGATTTCTGGCTAAGAATCCCAAAGTCGAGATCGTAGCATTGTGCGACATTTATAAACCGTCTATCGAGAGCGCGTTGGAACTTGTGCCTAATGCCAAAGTGTATGGAGACTACCGGGAAGTACTGGAAGATAAGTCGATAGATGCCATACTCGTAGCTACCCCTCTTAGTTCGCATTGTAAAATCGTGCTGGATGCTTTCGACGCAGGAAAGCATGTATTCTGTGAGAAGTCGATAGGCTTTACGATGGAAGAGTGTTACCGTATGTATCAGAAACATCGTAGCACGGGAAAGATTTTCTTTACAGGCCAACAACGCTTGTTCGATCCTCGTTACATCAAAGCGATGGAGATGATTCATGCGGGTACCTTCGGTGAAATAAATGCAATCCGTACTTTCTGGAACCGGAATGGTGATTGGAGACGCTCGGTGCCTTCACCCAATCTGGAACGCCTGATAAACTGGCGTCTTTATAAGGAATTTTCGAAAGGGCTGATGACGGAACTCGCTTGCCACCAGCTTCAGATTGGAAGTTGGGCTTTGCGTAAGATTCCCGAAAAGGTAATGGGACACGGTGCCATTACTTACTGGAAGGATGGCAGAGATGTGTATGACAATGTGAGTTGTGTATATGTCTTTGATGATGGGGTGAAGATGACATTTGACTCCGTTATTTCCAATAAATTCTATGGACTGGAAGAACAGATCATGGGTAACCTTGGCACGGTAGAACCGGAAAAAGGAAAATACTACTTTGAGAATGTGGCTCCTGCACCGGCTTTCTTGCAGATGGTGAATGATTGGGAAAACAAAGTTTTCGATTCTCTTCCTTTTGCCGGAACGAGTTGGGCTCCGGAAACTGCAAATGAAAACACTGGAGAGTTCATTATAGGAGAACGTCCCAAGAGTGACGGCACGTCCTTGTTGCTGGAAGCGTTCGTTGAAGCCGTCATAACACAAAAACAACCGGAAAGAATAGCGGAAGAAGGATACTATGCAAGTATGCTTTGTTTACTGGGACATCAGGCATTAGAGGAAGAGCAGACGCTCTACTTCCCCGATGAATATAAAATAGATTATCTGAACCATCAATCTGTAAAAACACCCGAAGCTGTATGAAAGACACGATTGTAACCGCACGACGAAAGAAAATAGAGTTAATTACTTTACTCATTTGTTTCGTAGTATCCAATTTGATACACCTCTATGCAATTATAGCTTATCATGCGCCATTTACGGAGATGATAACCTCTATTTTCTATATCATCATATTTACTTTTGTGCTTTATGCTTTTTGGGGGATTTTGCGTCTCTTGTTTTATGGGCTATGGGCACTGTTTACTCGTTCACGAACTTAATCAATATCAATGAAAATAAATAACTTATGGTAACACGAAGAGATTTTCTGAAAACGATGTCAATGGCTTCTGCTGGATTGGCGTTGGGAGCAGGTGACTTACTGCATGCTCAAACGATTTCACCCAAGAAAGGAAGGGGTGACAAGGTAAAGATAGCCTATATCGGCATTGGTAACCGCGGGGAGCAGATTATTGAAGATTTTGCCCGGACAGGTATGGTAGAAGTGGTAGCGTTATGTGATGTGGACATGGGTGCCAAACATACGCAAAAGATAATGGCTAAATATCCGAAAGCAAAACAGTTCAGGGATTTCCGTCAGATGTTTGATAAAGCCGGTAATGAGTTTGATGCTGTAGCGATTGCTACTCCCGATCATTCACATTTTCCGATCAGCATGCTGGCATTGGCATCCGGAAAACACGTATATGTAGAAAAACCGCTGGCGCGTACTTTTTATGAAGCGGAGTTGTTGATGCAGGCTGCGCTTAAACGTCCTAACTTGGTTACCCAGGTAGGAAATCAGGGGCATTCTGAAGCAAACTATTTCCAGTTTAAAGCCTGGATGGATGCGGGAATTATCAAAGACGTTACCGCTATCACTGCGCACATGAATAACCCGCGCCGCTGGCATAAATGGGATACTAATATCTACAAACTTCCTTCGGGACAGCAACTGCCGAAAGATTTGGACTGGGACACCTGGCTCGGAGTTACCCCTTATCACGAGTACAATAAAGACTATCATTTAGGACAATGGCGTTGCTGGTATGATTTTGGTATGGGTGCATTGGGCGACTGGGGGGCACATATCCTCGATACGGCTCACGAATTTCTGGAACTGGGATTGCCTTATGAAGTCACCATGCAATACGCAAATGGTCATAATGATTATTTCTTCCCTTATTCTTCCACGATTCTCTTCCGTTTCCCACAACGTAAAGGAATGCCACCGGTAGATATTACCTGGTATGACGGTCTGGATAATCTTCCTCCTATTCCTGCCGGTTATGGAGTTTCGGGATTGGATCCGAACATTCCTTCGACGAATCAGGGAGATACTCCTGCGGCTAAATTGAATCCGGGAAAGATTATCTATACGAAAGATTTAATTTTCAAAGGGGGTACTCATGGAAGTACTTTGTCTATTATTCCGGAAGAGAAAGCGAAAGAGATGGCTGGCAAATTACCGGAGGTTCCTAAAAGTCCTTCCAATCACTTCGAGAACTTCTTATTGGCATGTAATGGCATTGAAAAGACGCGCTCACCGTTCGAAATCAACGGTGTTTTGAGTCAGGTGTTCTCACTGGGTGTAATGGCTCAACGTCTTAATACACAGCTGTTCTTTGATAGCCGCACGAAGCAGATTACAAATAATGAATTTGCTAATGCAATGTTGGCGGGACTTCCGCCGCGTAAGGGTTGGGATGAATTTTATAAATTATAAATAGAAAATAGTTTTCTCATCCCTTTATCGAATATAAGGGGGTGGGGAAAGACTAATAAATGATTATGAAGAAGAATATCGTATTAACTTTACTTTTATTCTGTGCTGCTTCTTTAGGTGCACAGAACTGGGAGCCTCTTTTCAATGGAAAAAACTTGAAAGGATGGAAGAAATTGAATGGCAAAGCCGAGTATAAAATTGTAGATGGTGCCATTGTCGGTGTATCTAAAATGGGAACTCCCAACACTTTTTTGGCAACGACAAAGAATTATGGCGACTTTATCCTTGAGTTTGATTTCAAGGTAGATGACGGTTTAAATTCCGGAGTACAGCTTCGCAGTGAAAGCAAGAAAGATTATAAGAAAGGTCGCGTACACGGTTATCAGTTTGAGATCGATCCTTCTAAGCGCGCTTGGTCGGGTGGTATTTATGATGAGGCACGTAGAAACTGGCTTTATCCTTTGACGCTGAATCCGTCCGCAAAAACTGCTTTTAAGAATAACGCATGGAATAAAGCCCGTATTGAAGCTGTTGGTAATTCGATCCGTACCTGGATAAACGGAGTACCTTGTGCTAATATCTGGGATGACATGACGCCTGTAGGTTTCATAGCTTTGCAAGTACACGCTATTGGAAATGCAGCAGATGAAGGAAAAACAGTTAGCTGGAAGAATATCCGCATTTGTACGACGGACGTAGAACGCTATCAGACACCGGAAGCGCAAGCTGCACCGGAAGTGAATCTGATTGTTAATACAATTTCTCCGAGCGAAGCAAAAGAAGGCTGGGCTCTATTATGGGATGGTAAGACTACTGACGGATGGAGAGGAGCTAAACTTTCTACTTTCCCTGCAAAAGGCTGGAAGATAGAAAATGGTATTCTGAAAGTAATGAAGAGTGGTGGAGCTGAATCTGCTAATGGTGGTGATATTGTGACTACCCGTAAATACAAGAATTTTATTCTGAAAGTAGATTTCAAGATTACTGAAGGTGCAAATAGTGGAGTTAAATATTTCGTGAATCCGGATATGAATAAAGGTGAAGGCTCTGCTATCGGCTGCGAATTCCAGATTCTTGATGATGACAAGCATCCTGATGCAAAACTGGGTGTGAAAGGCAACAGAAAGCTGGGGTCCTTGTATGACTTGATTCCGGCTCCAAAAGATAAACCTTTCAATAAGAAAGAATTCAATACTGCTACTATCATTGTAAAAGGCAACCATGTAGAACATTGGCTGAACGGAGTTAAGCTGATTGAATACGATCGTAACAATGATATGTGGAATGCATTGGTAGCATACAGTAAATATAAAAACTGGCCTAATTTCGGAAATCCTGAAGAAGGTAATATACTTCTTCAGGACCACGGAGATGAAGTATGGTTCAAGAACGTGAAGATTAAAGAACTGAAATAGTTTTGTTTTCTAGTTATTAGGAGATACGTTAAAACTCCTTTATGAATTTTATTCAGGTACGGATTACACGGGTTTCACGGTTACTCTAATGAAATAAAAACCGCGTAATTTGTGTAATCCGTGCCTAATTTGTATTTTATACGATGCAGACCACTATTCAACATCTATACAAACCGTCAAATGATGGTAATTCCTTGTTTTATGCCTGGTTTCTTGCCATGCATACGCGGGTGGATATTATCTTATGTAGCCGGAAGTTGGAAGGGGAATTGCTGCTTGTGGTCAATCGTATTTATGATGCATTATGCCGGCTGGAAAAGATGGCAAACTTTTATGATCCGGCCAGTGAATTGTCTGTTGTCAACCGGACAGCCTTTGTTTCTCCGGTCGTTCTTAGCGAAGAACTTTATTCAATGATCGATTTTTGTTTGGAATATAATAGCAAGACTTTGGGATGCTTTGATGTCACAGTTCATTCCGAAAATTACAACCAGAACACGATACGTTCAGTACATTTATCAGCCGGAGATCATAGTATCTGTTTTTCACAGCCGGGAGTAACTATCAATTTGTCCGGCTTTCTCAAGGGATATGCTTTGGAAACAATCAGAGGTATATTGAATGAGGCCCTGATAGAGAATGCATTAATAAATATGGGAAACAGTTCCATTCTTGCTTTGGGTAATCATCCGGTAGGTTCGGGATGGAAAATTAATGATATACTTCTTCACAACGAATGCCTTACAACCTCCGGTAATGACTCTCCCAACCGTCGGCACATCGTTTCTCCCCAAAATGGAAAATTAGTGGAAGGCGTTAAACAAATTGCTGTGGTAACAACTAACGGATCAATAGGGGAAATCCTGTCTACCAGTTTATTTGCTGCTGACAGCGAACAGCGTAAGGCTTTGCTGGCTGAATTCTCTTCTGTATTAAGTCGGTTTTTCTTGATTGGTTGTTAAGTGTTAGGTATTCAATAGTTGAGATGGTCACAATTAATTTCTGACAGGGCTTTTTGGGTATATTCTTTCATTTATAGGTCGGTTTCTTTTATCCGTTTTGCTGCTTTTTGCCTTATTTTGCAATATTAATTGTCAATCTAACGTTTATATGAAAAATAAGATTTTATTGTTGGGCTTATTTTGTTGTAGCCTGATTTCGGCAGAAGCACAAGTTTTACTCGACAAAGGAACCGGAAAGAATAGTTTTCCTATTGTTTCTTCATCAACGAATGCAGTTGTTTGTTTTGATGGAAAAGATGCGACTGTAGTACGTAAGAGTGCATCTCTTTTGGTAGATGATGTTCGCCGTGTGACAGGGCAAGAGTTGAAGATGGATGAAAGCAAGCCCGGGAAAGTATCCGCGCGTTATGCGATTATCGCTGGGACTATAGGAGAAAGCGGATGGATTGACGCCTTGGCATCCAGAAACAAAATAGATACGGCAGCTATTGCCGGAGGTTGGGAACGCTATATGATAGAGGTAGTCAACAATCCTGTTCCGGGTATAAAGAAGGCAATTGTCGTAGCCGGAAGTGACAGGCGTGGTACTGCCTATGGACTTCTCTCTATTTCAAAAGCAATCGGAGTATCTCCCTGGTATTGGTGGGCGGATGCTCCGATCAAACAACAGAAACAAGTAAGTGTAAAAGTCGATAAGTTTATCTCCAAAACACCATCAGTCAAGTTCAGAGGTGTCTTTATCAATGATGAAGACTGGGGACTTTACCGTTGGTCAAGGGATAATTACGAAAAGGAACGTGGAAACTTCGGACCGAGAACGTATGCAAAAGTATGCGAATTATTGCTTCGTCTTCAGGCCAATTATCTTTGTCCGGCTATGCATGATGCATCTATGGCTTTCCACCGTATTCCGGAAAATCGCTTGGTAGCGGATAGTTTTGCTATTGTCATGGGTTCCTCTCATTGCGAACCATTATTGTTTAATACAGCAAGCGAATGGAAACGTGATAAAATGGGCGAATGGGATTATATCAATAATAAGGATGGTGTCGACAAAGTCTTGAAATCGCGCGTAGAAGAATGTGCTCCGTTTGAAAATGTATATACTTTGGCTTTGCGTGGATTGCACGATCGGGCAATGAATGCAAGCAATAATATGTCCGATAGAAAAGATATGCTTCAGGAAGCGTTGATGGCACAAAGGCAAATGCTGGTAGATGCCATCGGTAAGCGTGCGGAAGACATTCCTCAAGCCTTTACTCCATATAAAGAAGTGCTCGATGTATACGATCAGGGGTTGGAACTTCCGGATGATGTGACCATTATCTGGCCGGATGATAATTATGGATATATGAAACGCTTGAGTAGTCCGAAAGAGCAGAAACGTTCCGGACGTTCGGGAGTATATTATCATTCATCTTATCTGGGTAAACCTCACGATCATCTTTGGATGAACACAACTTCCCCTACATTGATGTATGAAGAACTCCGTAAGGCATACGACATGACGGCTGATCGCATTTGGCTACTCAACGCCGGAGATATCAAGTCCTGTGAATTTGCTGTAGATTATTTTCTGACAATGGCTTTCGATATTGACTCGTTCAATTTTGAAAGAGCGGCAAACTACCGTACCGAATGGTTGTGTGGTATGTTGGGCGATGACTATCGGATTGAATATCAGGATGTGATAAACTCTTTCTATAAATTGGCTTTCGCCCGTAAACCTGAATTTATGGGATGGGGTTATCAGTGGGCTACCGATAAACACGGAAGAGAGCGAAATACGGATACAGATTTTTCGCTTGCCAATTATCGTGAAGTGGATATTCGTCTGGCTGAATATCAACGGATTGGAAATATGGCAGAGAAGATTCTTAAAGCTTTGCCGGAAGACAAAAAAGCATGCTATTATCAATCATTGTATTATCCGGTCAAAGGATGTGAACTGTTGAACTGTATGATTCTCAACGGACAGAGAAATCGTTGGTATTCTATTCAACAGAGGGCGACTACTGCAGAACTGGAGAAAATGACCAAAGCTTGTTATGACAGTCTGGAAGTAATAACAAAAGGATATAACTCATTACTTGGAGGTAAATGGGATCACGTAATGACCATGAAACAGGGATTTGCCGCAGCCTATTTTGAACTCCCGGCTCTGCGGAAGGTCAATCTGGCACCTACAACTTCTTTGGGCATATTAGCAGAAGGAGAAGATGTTTTGAAAGGACAGAAGAGTTTCCATTCACTGCCATCTTTCAACACATACTTCCGTCAATCCTATTACGTAGACGTTTTCAATAAAGGAGCGACTCCTCTGAAATGGAAAGCATCGGTATCAGATAGTTGGATTCTGTTAAGTCAGAAAGCCGGAGAAACTGCCACGGAAAATCGTATAGAAGTCTCAATCGACTGGGCTAAGGTCCCGACTGGTGAGAAAGTATTCGGAACAATGGAAATCACATCTGATCGTGGTGAGAAGGAGAATGTCTATATTTCAGTCTTCAACCCTTCTTCTCCGTCATTAGCTGAAATGGACACTTTATTTGTAGAGCACAATGGATATGTTTCTATTGATGCTGCCGGTTTCCACCGGAAGGTAGAAAACAAAGCTATTCAAATGAGAACAATTCCTAACTTGGGAATAGAAAATACAGCTATTCAACTAGGTGATCCGACAGCCGCCCCACAACGGACTGCAGGTCGCAGTACCCCGCGCCTGGAATATGATTTCTATACGTTCGAACAAGGTTCGGTTGATGTTTACACATACGTATTGCCTACATTTACCTTAAGTAAGGACCGTGGGTACGCCGGACATGAAGCAACGAATGTGGAAACGAAATATGGAGTATGTATTGACGAAGGTCCTGTGATGAATCCTTCTACTTCTTCTTTTGAGTATGCACAAATCTGGTACGAAAGTGTGTTGAAGAACTGTAGAATAAACAAAACCACTTTGCATATTGACAAACCGGGTAAACACACTGTGAAAATTATATGTGGCGATGCCGGAACTGTTCTGCAAAAGATTGTTTTGGATTTTGGAGGAATGAAGCGTTCTTATTTAGGTCCGCAACCGACGAGAAACTCAAAATAAGGGTTGCTCAGATCTGGGAAAATGAAAGGAGGAAGGTGCTGTAATTCTGTATATCGATGTCACAGCACTTTTTTCAATAATTAAATCTAATAAATTTATTCACCTTAAAATAGTGAGAATATGAAAACAAGTCGTAGTTTAATCTCTTTTTTATTATTGTTTTTAATTAGTTCTGTTGCAGCACAGAATTATTGGGAGGATTTTCCTGTGCGCGCAAACCCTAAGACTGTGGGTGATAAGTTAAGTAAACGTTTTTTGGAAAGTAATCACCAGCTATATTTCGATAAAGGAATACATTATGCTGAAGTGTGTACTTGGTATGGTGCACTTAGGTTTGCCGAGTTGACGAATAACAAAGAATTGATCAAACAACTGCGAAATCGTTTCGAACTATTGTTTCATATAGAAAAAGATCTTCTTCCGCCTCCAATTCATGTAGATCAGAATATGTTCGGTTGTCTGCCTTTGAAATTGTATAGTATCACAAAAGATCAACGTTATCTTGATCTGGGGTTACCCTATGCCGATACTCAATGGACATTACCAAATACTACCAATGAGGAAGAACGTAGCTGGCATAAGAAAGGATATTCCTGGCAGACTCGCCTTTGGATCGATGATATGTATATGATTACAATAGTGCAATCGGAGGCTTACAAAGTAACGGGGGATAAAAAATACATAAACAGAGCTGCAAAAGAAATGGTGTTATATCTAGATGAATTACAACATCCGAACGGACTTTTCTACCATGCACCCGATGTGCCTTATTATTGGGGACGTGGTGATGGTTGGATGGCCGTAGGGATGACAGAACTCTTGTTTAACTTGTCAGAGAATGATCCCAATCGAGCGCGAATACTTAAAGGTTATCTTTTGATGATGAATAACTTGAAAAAATATGTAAATAAAGACGGCCTTTGGAATCAATTAATAGATGAACCTGATTTTTGGACAGAAACATCTGGCTCTGCAATGTTTGCTTATGCCATGATTGTAGGTGTGAAGAACGGATGGTTGGAAAAAGAAGAATTCGCTCCTGTTGCGCGTAGAGCTTGGCTTTCTTTATGTAATTATATAGACGATAAGAATAATCTAACCGAAGTTTGTATTGGTACCGGCAAAAAGAATAGCAAACAGTACTATTTGGATCGTCCTCGTATAGCTGGAGACTTTCATGGACAGGCTCCAATATTGTGGTGTGCTTATGCATTACTGAATAGATAGCTTTTTATATTGATGGGAATAAATAAGAATGCTCACTTTTGTTTGATATTAAAGTGAGCATTTTTACTATTAGTATATTAGATAAAATCCAGCCTATAAAATAGGCTAGATTTTCTGACCAAATATAAGTGGAGTTTGCTTTGTTGAATAAGCAATAAATTATTCAATAAAAGCAATAATTTGTTCAGAATAAAAATATAAAAGGGACTAATAATTGTCTTAAGACAATTTTTCTATCTTTAGATTAGTTTGGGACTAATTTTTCATTTATTGACCTGTTTATAATATCTTTGATAATTCCATTTTTCTACTTTTGTATCAGTCAATAAGGACTGCTGGAGCTTCTATTATGAAGATAATGATCATTATTATAGCACGATTTTTAGTTTTTGGATACGGTTGAGGAGACTGTTAAAGGATAACATTTTTTGATTATAAAACACACTAAGTTTTACTTAAATCTATGTGTAATGAATAACAAATCGATTAAAAAAAACATTCTTAAGATTAGCACAATGTGCCTACTGATAGGATTATTCCTATTTATATCATGCGGTTCAAATGATAGTGGAGAGGATGACAAAGTTCTGACTAAACAGTATTTGTCATTGAAGTCATATGGTTTAACCGATTTTAAAGTTACTAATTATTCAGAAGAGGAAACATTTTCTCTTGGGATAAAAAGAATTGGTGGAACATTTACTACCGAACTCAATGTTAAATTGGAGACATGGAGTAAAGAGGAATTAGAAGCCTATAATAAAAAGGAGGAAGTTACTTATATTCTTTTACCAGAAACGTCTTACTCGATATCTAAAAATGTATCTTTTGCTGCGGGAGCAGATGAAACTACGGTCGAAATAAAAGTTAATCCAACAGAAATTTTTTCTAAGCAAGAAGATTTGTTAAAGGATTATGTAATTGCATTAAAACTTAAAAGTGATGATGTAGAGTTGAGAAAAGGACAATCGGATTTGCTGCTTCGTCTTGTTGTTGATTACGCTAGGGTTGGTTTTACTTCTACTGAAGTTGATAGAGTGAACGTAAATGAGGCAATAACCAACTTTAAAATAATGACATCTCTTGACTACAAAGTAGATGGCGTTATTAGTGGTAGTAATTGGGATTTCTCTTGTAAACTTAAAGTTCCAGATAATGCGGCGGAATTAGTCGCAGCTTACAATCAAAAGTATAAATCTAATTATGAATTATTGCCTCAAGGTAGCTATACATTGGGTGATGTGACCTATACTGTAGGTTCTAAGGAAGCGGAAGGTATGCTTACTATTACGCGCAATGCTATAGAAGTCAAATATTATATGTTACCATTGACTTTAGCAAATATTTCTACAGAAAGTGTGTTGTGTAATGATGAAGTACATTATGCCACGATTGGACAAACGTATAGCAATCCTATTATCACACATACAAGTGCGGCGGATCCTACTGTAATAAATGTAGATGGAACCTTTTATTTGTATGCTACTCAGACGGGTAGTTATTGGGTACCAGTTTATAGTTCAAAAGATTTAGTGAATTGGAAGTATGAGCGTACCGCCTTTGTAAATGCTTATAAGCCTAACTTGCCAGGTGGAGGTACATTTTGGGCACCAGAAATACGTTATATCAATGGACAATATGTACTTTATTATTCATGGGCTAAATTGAATGGTGCAAATCAGAGCTATACGGCTGTAGCGGTTTCTGATAATCCGCTAGGTCCTTTTAAAGATAGTAAAGAATTGCTTGGTAATGAGGAGTTTGGGTCTAATTGTATTGACCAATTCTACATAGAAGATGGTGGGAAGAAATATATGTTTTATGGAAGTTTTCAAGGTATTTATGTAACAGAACTGACAGACGATGGACTTTCTGTTAAACGAGATGCGGCTAATAATCCTGTTTTGAAGAAAAAGGTTTGTGGTAATGCTTACGAAGGAGTCAATATTTATAAGAAGAATGGATTTTACTACTTGTTGGCTTCCATTGGATCCTGTTGTGCTGGTGAGAACAGTACTTATGAACTAGTGGTGGGACGTTCTCAAAATATTCTAGGTCCGTATGTCGATAGAAAGAATGTAGATATGATAAATAATAGCTGGGAGTCTGTTTTGGCTGGTAATATTACTAAATGGATTGGTCCTGGACATAATGCTATAATTGTCCAAGATGATGCAGGTACGGAGTGGATGGTATATCATAGTTTTCGTAAAATTGGTACCCAGTTTACAGGACGCCATGGAATGTTGGATCGCTTGCAGTGGTCGGATGATGGTTGGCCTTATGTTAAAGGTTATGTACCTTCTGATACAGATTTGATTCCAATTTTCTATAATAAGTAAATCATTTCATGGAGTATATAGAGAATAATAGTGAATATGTTAATTAACTAAAATTTAATTTATGAAGAAAAGTAGTTATTGGAAAAGTGGGTATGCCTCTTTGTTGGGGGTGATGCTGGCATTGATTACTCTTTGCTTTATCGGTTGTAAAGATGATAAAGATTCAGCCGGAGTAGCATTCGATCCCAGTAAGCCCGTCGTAATTACGGATTTTATGCCCAAAGAAGGTGGGTATGGTAGTAATTTGATCTTGTATGGAGATAATTTTGGTAATGATCCTGCTAAATTAAAGGTAACAGTAGGAGGGCAATCTGCCAATATTATTAGTGTACAAAATGACAAATTGTATTGTGTTGTTCCACAGAAAGCCTATGATGGGGATATACAAATCAGTATTTGTAATGATAGTGGAGAGGAAGTTGCTTATGCAGAGGCAGAAGGTACATTTGAGTATACTAAAAAGTGGTTAGTGACTACTCTAGTAGGAACTCGTTATACGAATGCTAATGATGCTGAAGAAAAATCTGGTCCATTCAATGATTGTGGGTGGATTACATATCAAATGTGGTTTTCTTTTGATCCACAGTCAAATTTTGATCATCTGTATGTGACTACTCACAAGACCAAATTGCTTCGTAAGGTTGATTTGGCAAATGAACGTGTAGATATACTTCCGCAGTTTAGTAGTGGTCTTGACAGACCTGCTATTATTAATTGGACTGTAGATGAAAATCAGGATATGATTCTGACTGATGACCGTTCGGAAGGGAGTAATGTGAATGCGCATTTTGTATTTAAGCGTAGTACTGATTTTAAAAATTCCGAGCCATTGGTAAATGCGAAAGCAAGAAGCCTTACGGCTGCGATAGTCCATCCTAAAAATGGTGAGCTTTATTATACTGCATATTACGATCAGAACATATTTAGATATGACTTTGAGACACAGCAGGTAACAACTCCGAATAGGCATTTTGCCACCAAAGAAACTATACGTATGGTGGTTCATCCAGAAGGAAAATATGCATATCTTATGAGATATTACCATCAGAATGGTGGAGGATACATTGCACGTATGGATTATGATGATAATGCAAAGGCTTTTACCGACCCTTATATTATTTGTGGAACAACAGGAGCAGGTGGCTATGTTGACGGAGTAGGTGATAGAGCTAAAGTAAATAAGCCAGCGCAAGGAGTTTTTGTAAAGAATCCAAATTATGAAGGCGAAGAGGATGAGTATGATTTTTATTTCTGTGATGAAGGTAATAATTGTGTTCGTATGATGACTCCGTATGGAAGGATAACGACATTTGCAGGACGTGGAAATGGTATAGCAACAGGAGATTACGCTGATGGTGAATTGCGTACAGAGGCCCGTTTTAATGCTCCATGTGCAATTGCATATGACGAAAAGAGAAAATGCTTTTATGTTGGTGATTCCGGAAATAATGTGATACGTAAAATTGCTCTAGAAGAATAATAAATGATAAACACACATTCTATGATGAGAAATTTCTTATTTATATTGATGTTACTCGGATTTTCTTTGGGTGTGCAGGCACAAGGAAATATAGAGGTAACAGGAGTTGTGACCGATGGGAATAAAGAACCTATGATCGGTGTGAACATTTCTATCCAGAATATGCCGGGACTTGGTGTTATTACTGATATAAATGGTAAGTATACAATTAAGATGCCTCCTTACAATAAATTGGTCTTTTCGTATATTGGATACGAGACCCAAGAGGTTTTGGTAAAGGAGCAACGTGTGGTGAATGTTACCATGAAAGAATCTTCTTCTACTATTATTGATGAAGTAGTGGTAACTGGTACAGGGGCACAGAAAAAGATAGCCGTAACTGGTGCTATCACTAATGTAGATATAGATGCGTTGAAATCTGTACCTTCTACATCGGTTGCTGACGGTTTAGCAGGTGTTGTTCCTGGTGTTATGGCTATGCAAACTTCAGGCCGTCCTGGTAGTGTGTCTGAATTCTGGATACGTAGTATTTCTACATTTGGTGCTAGTACGGCTGCTTTGGTATTAGTTGATGGTTTTGAACGTGATATTGATGAAGTGAATGTGGAAGATATTGAGTCTTTTACAGTTTTGAAAGATGCTTCAGCTACTGCCATTTATGGTAGCAAAGGTGCTAATGGAGTTGTATTAATTAATACTAAACGTGGTAAAGAGAGTAAGATTAATATTAATGCAAAGGTAGAAGGGTTTTATAGTACTTTTACTCAGGTACCAGACTTTGTGGACGGATATACGTACGCTTCTATGGCAAATGAGGCTAGATTGACACGTAATCAGGATGCTCTATATTCTGCGTCGGAGTTGGAACTATTTCGTACAGGATTGGATCCGGATCGTTTTCCAAATGTTGATTGGATGGATGTTATGATGCGTGATGGTGCTTGGAGTTCACGTGCTACGTTGAATTTAAGTGGTGGTGGAAAAACTGCGCGGTACTTTGTTTCAGGAAGTTATCAGGATCAACAAGGTATGTATAAGGTGGATAAAACAATGAAGGATTATAACACCAACGCAAATTATCGGAAATGGACTTATCGCATGAATGTTGATATTGATATTACGAAAACAACTTTATTAAAAGTGGGTGTTTCTGGGTCGTTACGTAAACAAAATGATCCAGGTTCCGGGACAGATGCTATTTGGACAGCGCTGATGGGATATAATTCAATTATGATGCCTGTTACTTATTCTGATGGAAAGATTCCTACTTGGTCTAATCAAGATGATAATCTGAATCCTTGGGTACAAGCAACGATGACTGGATTCAATGAAAGCTGGAAAAATAATATTCAGACAAATGTGACGTTGGAACAAAAGCTGGATTTCATCACGAAAGGTTTACGATTTATTGGAAAATTTGGATATGATACTAATAATTCCAACTGGATTAAACGTTATAAATCTCCTGCACTATATAAAGCTGACCGTTATCGACAACCAGATGGCTCTTTACATATGCAGGAAGTGAGAAAGGAAAAGCCAATGGAACAAACTTCAAATTCGGAAGGTGATAGGCGAGAATTTTTTGAATGGGAATTACATTATGATCGTGGTTTTGGAAATCATCATGTCGGAGGAGTTCTGAAATATACACAATCTTCCAAGGTGTTTACACAGAACTTGGGAACAGATCTAAAGACTGGTATGGCACAACGTAATCAAGGATTAGCAGGACGTTTCAATTACAACTGGAGTTATCGTTATTTTATTGATTTCAATTTTGGATATACAGGTTCTGAAAATTTCCATAAAGACTACCGTTTTGGCTTTTTCCCGGCTATTTCGGGAGCGTGGAATGTAGCTGAAGAATCATTTATTAAGAAACGCGCAGGAAAATGGCTGAATATGTTAAAAATCCGCTATTCGTATGGAAAGACGGGTAATGATTATTTGGGAAAAGATATCCGTTTTCCTTACTTATATGATATAAAGGATGGTGGTTCATTTAATTTTATAGATGTATCTGCTCAAAATCCAGATAATCCAGGGACTTGGACTGGTAAATATTATGCAACAGTTGCTTCTCCTACTGTTTCATGGGAAGTAGCGACTAAACAAGACTTAGGACTTGATTTCTCTTTGTTTGATGATAAACTATCGGGTGCTATTGATTATTTCCATGAACGCCGTGAAGGGATCTATATGGAACGCAAGTCTATTCCATATATGGTCGGAATAGAGAATAATCCAAAGGCAAACGTAGGTAAGGTGAAATCTCAAGGTTTTGATGGAAACTTTACTTTCAAACAGAAAATAGGTAAAGTCGATTTTACGTTGCGTGGTAATATTACTTATAGTAAGAACGAGATTTTGGAGAGAGATGAAGAAAATACAATTTATACGTATAAATTGGATGAAGGTCATCGGGTTAATCAGGCTAAAGGTTTTATTGCTCTAGGACTGTTTAAGGACTATGAAGAAATTCGGAATAGCCCGAAGCAGGAATTCAAATATACAAAGACTCAAAATGGATTCACAAAAGATGATATATATGAACTCATGCCGGGGGATATTAAATATAAGGATGTTAATGGTGATGGTATCATAGATGATAATGATAAAGTGGCTATTGGAGCTACAGTGAAGCCGAATTTAATTTATGGTTTTGGACTTTCTGCTAAATGGAAAGGATTAGATGTAAATGTGCATTTTCAAGGGGCTGGAAAATCAACTTTCTTTATAAATGGTACTACCGTACATATGTTTAGTGGTGGTGATGGCTGGGGAAATGTATTAAAAGAAATGGCTAGTGGTAATCGTTGGATTTTGGGAGAGAATGAAGACACCAATGCAGAATTTCCCCGTTTGACTTATGGAGAAAATCCGAATAATTATCAGACATCGGATTATTGGTTGAGAAATGGTGCGTATTTACGTTTGAAGACATTAGATATTGGATATACACTTCCAAAGACTTTAGTAAACAAAATTCGTCTTAATCAGGTACGGATATTCTTTGTAGGAACTAATTTGCTTACTTTCTCTAAATTCAAACTTTGGGATCCAGAATTGGGTAGTTCGGATGGAAAGAAATATCCATTGAGCAAAACTTTCTCTATGGGAGTATCGGTTAATCTATAAACAGTAGAAATATGAAAAATATTATTATAATTTTGTGTTTTGTGACAGGACTTGGTACTACTTTGACAGGATGTACCGATTATCTGGACTCAGATTACATCTTTGACGAACGTACTACTATTGAAGATGTTTTCTCAGATAGAGACTACACTAATCAGTGGTTAGCATATGCTTATTCATTTTTAGGAAATAATTATCTGCAGCAGGTATGTAGTAAAAAGAGTGTACCATTTAATTTTGCAGATGATATGTATTATGGCGATGGTGATTATGTCGATTGGAAATATGGTAGGTACACTGAGAAAGGTTTAGGCAGCGGAAATAGTTTGTATATTTGGCAGGCTGCTTATAAAGGTATTCGTCAAGCATCTATATTCCTGAATCACATTGATACGAGTACGCAATTCACCGCAACGGAAATTGCTGATTTAAAAGGTCAGGCTCATTTTTTGAGGGGTTATTTCTATTGGATGTTAATTCGCTCTTTTGGTCCGGTTCCTATTCTTCCTGATGAAGGAGTTGATTATACAAAAGATTATGATGAAATAGCTCAACCACGAAATACTTATGATGAATGTGCAGATTATATATCTAATGAACTAGTAAAAGCTGCTGCCCAGCTTCCTGATGATCGGGGGTTGCAAGAAGTGGCTCGCCCTACGCGTGGTGCTGCGTTAGCACTTCGTGCCAGAGTACTATTGTATGCTGCAAGTCCATTGTATAATGGAAAAGCTCCATCAGAAGTACTTACCGCAATGGTAGATAAAGAGGGAAGACAACTACTTTCATCTACTTATGATGAGGTAAAATGGGCGAGAGCTGCTGCTGCTGCTAAAGATGTGATGGAGTTGGGAAAATATAATTTGTACGTAGTATATGCTAAAGAAAATGGTGATATTGCAGAGCCTGCAACTATTACTCCTCCAGATGATAATGGGACTTTTCATTCAAATCCTTGGCCGAAAGGTTGGCAGAACATTGACCCGTTCCTGTCATATCGTTCCTTGTTTGATGGAACGGCTATTGCGTATGGTAATGATGAATTGATTTATACCAGAGGTTCCAATCAAGGAAATGAAGGCATTAATATCATGGTGATTCATCAGTTGCCTCGTTCGCAAGGTGGAGGATACAATTACCATGGTATAACACAAAAGCAGTGCGATGCTTATTACATGAAAGACGGTGCAGATTGTCCTGGTATGAACAGTATGTATCAAGGCAGGGAGGGATATACTGATCCAAGCCGCTATGATGTCGAAGCACGTCCCTCTGGTGTGATAACACAGAATGAACTTGCAGAATATCCGGAATTAGGTTCAATGGGAACTGGGGTTTCTAAACAATATGCAGCTCGTGAGCCTCGTTTTTATGCCTCGGTTGGTTATAATGGTAGTATTTGGCATATGCTGAATGCAAATACAGATAAAGGAGAGAAAACGAATGTACAGATTTTCTATTATAGAGATAAGCCAGACGGATATAAGGCAGGGGCTTATTGGTTACATACTGGTATTGGCATTAAGAAATTTGTAAATCCACATGATAGAGCTGATTCTGAAAAAACGTATGATGTCAGCCGTGTACAAGCGAAGACTGCTCCTGATATTCGTTATGCCGAAGTTCTTTTGATTTATGCGGAAGCACTAAATGAATTGGAAAATGTGCATGAAATACCTTCTTGGAATGGTGAAAAAACGTACACAATTCAACGTACAGAAACTGAATTAAAGAAAGGGATACAACCTGTACGTATCCGCGCAGGATTACCGGATTATGACGTGTATGGTGATCGGGAACAATTCCGTATGAAGTTGAAACGTGAACGTCAAATAGAGTTGTTCGCAGAAGGACATCGTTATTTTGATTTGCGCCGTTGGTGTGATGCTCCTTTTGAAGAATCTACTCCTGTTTATGGATGTAATATTTATGTTGGTAGCTCAAATCCGGATGCATTTCATAAACCGGTTGAAATACCTTCATTACCAGCAATCTTCACTACTAAAATGTGGTTCTGGCCCATTCATCATTATGCGATGAAACGTAATGCGCTGCTAACTCAAAACCCTGGTTGGACTGATCCTGAATAAACTCAATAATTTGCATATAAAAATGAAAAAAATACAATACTTTTTTCTAGCGATGATAGCGGCAATATGCTGTACTTCATGCAATAATGAATGGGAAGATGAACAATTTGTGCAATTGGCTTCTTTTAAAGCTGTACCGAATAGTGATGGAGTAACTTCTGTTTATGTGCGTTATAAACCTGGAGGTGTGGTGACATATAATCTTCCTATTCTTTTAAGTGGTTCTACTGCAAATACTCAAGACCGGACTATTCATGTTACTTTAGATAAAGATACATTGAATACATTGAATGAAGAGCGTTATGGTCAACGCGATAAACTCTATTACCAATTGTTGGAATCGCAATATTACACAACACCAGAGAGTGTCGAAATACCAGCAGGTGAGAGTGTAGGTGTATTGCCTATTGATTTAACCCTAGGTGGAGCCGAGGGAGGCAATCCAATAGATATGTCAGATAAATGGATTCTACCTTTATCTATTATGGATGATCCCTCATATAATTATCAAGTAAATCCTCGTAAGCACTATCGGAAAGCTTTATTGAATATTACTCCGTTTAATGATTACTCTGGTACTTACAGTGGCAGTAACTATTTGATTTACTTGGATGGTCAGAGTGCTGCTTTTACTAAGACTCAATGTAAAGCTTATGTACATGATGATAAAACAATTTTCATTTATATGGGACTTAGAGATGGGGAATATTTAGATCGGAAAGACTATAAATTATTTATAGAATTTACTGATGAAGAAATAAATCCGGTGAAAAAGAAACTGCGACTATATACAGATAGGCAAGATCAAAACAAATTTGAAATATCTAAAGGAAAAAATGATTATGGTGAAACTGTAGAACTTCAAGCTTACTACATGGTGGATACAGAAAAGGATGCGGCAAAACCTTATTTGGAGCATACTTATATTACACTTTATTTGGCTTATGAGTTTGAAGATAGTACACTTAGTCCAGGGAATCCGTTAAAGTACAAAGTGGAAGGTACATTGAGTATGCAACGTGACTTGAATACATTAATTCCTGATGAAGATCAGCAAATTCAATGGGATTAAATTCTACTTTTAATTAGAATGGAAAGAGGTTGGACTCAAATCCGAATTTGAGAGCAACCTCTTTACCTCTATACATATCTTTTTGATTGAATTATTAGACAACTCAACTTTCTCAACTTGAATTAAACAATATTTTTATGAAAAACCCGATTTACTTAAGGCTATTTTATCTGCATTTGGTAATGCTATCAGCAATCGTATTTGCTGGTTGTCAAAAAAACGACGATACTCCCAATGATTTACCTTTAAGCAAAGGAGAAATAATATTTAATTTGCATGTTCCTGGAGCATTTCTTACCAGAGCTACGGGGCTTGGTGATGAGAATGGAAGTTCCAGAGACAAGATTGCTTTCTATCAATTTAATAAGGAAGGAAAATATGAGCAGAGATATGTTCTCAATTATGCAGCGGCTAGTTCTGTAGCTGAAAGTGGCAATACAAGATCATATACCTTAGAATTAACTTCTTCGACTGGGGGAGAAAAGAGGTTCGTTATTGTAGAGAGTGAAGATGAGAATAATTTTCCCAGTATGAGTGAGTCAAATACAATCAATGATTTACTAAAAAGCAAAACTATTGTTGAGAATGGCAAGTTAAATCCTCCATTTGTTATGTCTAATGTTAGAACTGATGGAAAAGAGTACGTAACTATTGCTGATGTAGAATCTTCCGATAATCAAGTTGACGTAAAACTTAAAAGACGCGTAGCCAGATTTGATTTGTTGAATGATCCGGCTGAATCAGGAGTAGTTCTTGATAAAGTGTATATCAAAAATAGATATACTCAAGGATTCATTGGTGATGTAAGTGGAAATGCAGGCAATATATCTGCTGATGTTCTGGAAATACCGGCAGCTGATTTAGTTAATGATGGAAAGAGTTTCTATCTTTATCCGACTCAGTTGACGTCAACTCTTGACCAGAATGAAAAGACTGTTGTATGGGCTACGACCAAACTTGCTAATACCAATACAGCAGGTCCGACTCTATATCTTAATCTTGCATCTGATATTAACGTTGAGGCTAACTACTTGTATCAGCTTAATACAAAACGTATAGCAGGTTCTGCAGGCTTTGAGGTATCAGTAGAGGAATGGAAAGATGGTACATCTATTGATTGGGTAACAGTTGAAAATGGGATTTCTGTTATGGATGATAACGCTAAAATTATAGCAGGTACCGAGATTAAGGGAACTTATGTAAAAATTGGGGTTGATGCCACAATGCCATATACTATAAAACGTGTTGTTACGGATTATAACTCCGCTGCTTTGGAAGCATTGTATGATGGAAGTCTGCCTTCATGGCTTACGATCTCTTCGTCTACCATAGCTGCAGGTAGTGGGCTTTATCGTCACGAAATTGTTTATACAGTGACAGGACGTCCAGGAAACTCTTATCAGTATGCGGTTACATACCTTAACGGAGCAGTATCGGATGAAAATTTACTTGTGATAGGGTTTATTGATCCGTATCCTGGAACTCCTCTTCCTTGTCTATCATGGGGCACTAAACTTTACTCACCTATTCATGCTAAACAGTCCACCTATCTTACACATAACAGTGTAGATAAGGCTTATTTCTGTGGTGCTGAGGGATATACGTTTAGCGCAAATATGTCTTCTATTAATAATGATGTTGCCGTAAATCCGTGTCCGGAGGGGTGGTCTACTTTGAATGATAAGGAGGCGGAAGATTATATTTCGTGGGTAGGTAAGAATCTCAAATCTCAGGTTTCTGAATCAGTATATGCCTATCGTTGGTTTGAACCGGTGGGGGAAGGTACTTATATGCGTATACTTGCAGGTTATCCATCAACGAAGGCGAATTTAAAAGATTTGGCAGCTTTTGGTACGTGGCCAAATGTTGCCTGGGTAAATATAAAATTGTCAGATCTTACCGTACAGGACCAGACTTTTGGTAGTGCATGGGTAGTGAAAAAGGAATATGGAATCCCTTACAGATGTATCCGTGATAAGGCAGGTTGGAATTGATTTGCATATTTATCGGTTGATATCTTCTAATATAATGACTAAATTTGTAAGACAATGCTAAAGAATACCTTATTAGTGATTCTCCTGATGATTTCTAGCTTGTTCACGGCTTGTGCTGAGGGATATGTAAGTGATGGGCAGAAAGAAGGAGACATAAAAGAAATATGTTTCAGTTTAAATATGGATGGAGGGACTCCTACCAGATCCTCTGTGTCTTTGGACGGAATGAAATGGAAAATATTCTGTTTTGATGACCAGTATAATTATCTGTTTGAACGAGTTGGAAATGTAGGTGATGTGACAAATGAAATAAAACTTTCTGTAACTAAAGGTATCATTTATCGATTCCTGTTTTTGTTTACTACAGCTGATAATACGTTTCCTACGTTAACTTCCGGTGATACTTATTGGGATTTAGAAGCATATTCTCCGCAATTGCCGTTAACTGATCCTATGACAATGCTTGTCAGCAAAGGTGAACAAGATGGCACACTCCGTGTAGCTGCTTCTACGTCATCGGTGCAAGTTACTCTTTCCCCACGTGCATCCAGAATAGTGCTGGAGAAAGATCCGGATACTGCTTCAGATATTATAGTGAATTCTATGACTTATACGAATGCTGTATCTTCTGTTCCTTATCCTCATATTGAGCCGCAATATTATAATGAGTATGAGAAGCTTCCAGTAGCTGACAGAACAACTTATCAGTATGTACCTCAGGAAGGTATATGCTATATGCTTCCAGATATGTGTGCTAACTTATTCGGAATGAATGCCACTTTGCATATAACAGATCCAGTTTCAGGGAATCAGGATATACCAGTGGCAGTGCCGGTAGGTCTTGCGCTTAATGCTGGTGGAGGAAAGACCTATTATATTGAAATAGCAGCCGATGCAAACGGGAAAATTTCTGCTACTTGGGCAACACGCGTTGTTCCTAAGACTCTGAAACTTGCAACCCAGAATTTATGGGGTAAAGCGACTTCTACAGTCATAGACTATTTTAACAAGATAGATGTGGATGTACTTTGTGCGCAGGAATGTAGTAAGCTTTCTGAAGCTGAAATAAAAGCACAGGGACTTTATATACATACTCATTCCAACAATGGACAAGGGAAATGTAGTATCATATCGCGTTATCCGTTTTCAGGGACTACTCCAAATGAATATGGAGTTTATATCGACTTGGGTGAGGGAATTATCGCGTTAGTGATGAATTGTCATGGTGCTTTCTATCCTTACGGTCCTTATCAATTGAATGGCATCGAGTATAAAGGATATCCCGGCACGGACGATGTCGATTATGTGGTAAAAGTAAATAAAGAAGCGCGTCAGGCAATGGTGGACAAATTATTGGAAGACTTAGCTTCGGCTACTACTCCATTTATTTCCCTTTCAGGTGATTTCAACGAACCTTCATGGCTTGATTGGACTGCAGATGCTCAATCGGCAGGCATTGTTCCTTATGTGGTACAGTGGCCCACGACCCGTTCATTGTGGGAAGGTGGTATGCAAGGCGATGCATACAGGACAATACATCCGAATCCTGTCACACATCCCGGATACACATGGACACCTTTCCCGAGCGAGAAGGATACAAAAGATCGTTTGGATCTCACTCTTTATACCTTGTCGCCAAATACAATGGTGAAAAGTTGCCAGATAATAGGGGAGAATGCGGAAACATCGGATATTGTTTTTCCAGGATGGATTTCCGATCGGATTTTCGATCATAGAGGATTGCGTACAGAGTTTGTTTATACCAGATAAAATTTAAATTAAATATCAACAATCTTAAACCCATTAGTGAACATGTACAAATTATCAAATTTACTTTTTATTCTTTTATTGTTGTTCCTTTTTTCCCCTTTTTCCATGGGGCAAACTCCTCCGAATTTGTCAAGATCATCAGATCGACTTTGGCTTGATTCTGAAATAGGTCATCAGGGAGATTGTCAGTGGAAAATGATTAAAGCTGGAGATGCAACAGATCCCGGAGAAAAGATTTCGTTATCCAATTATGCAACTGCAAATTGGATGCCGGCTATCGTACCCGGAACAGTGTTGAATTCTTTGGTGTATAATAAAAAATATCCGGAGCCTTATTATGGAATCAATAATAAGATTGAATCTAAATTGATACCGGATATTTCTGAAACCGGACGTGATTTTTATACCTACTGGTTCCGTACAGATTTTACAGTTCCGCAGTCATTTAAGGGAAAGACTGTCTGGTTACAGTTGGATGGTATTAACTATCGGGCGGAAATTTGGGTGAATGGTAACTTGTTGAGTACAATGAACGGCATGTTCATTCAGGACTATATTGATGTCACAGACTTTGTAAAAGTCGGAGAGAGCAACGGGCTGGCCATAAAAGTCTACCCGGTAGATGTTCCCGGAAGTACAAAGCCAAAGTCTTGGGGGGCAGCCGGTGAATTCCATAATGGTGGAAATGGCAATATTGGTTTGAATACTACCATGTTGATGACGGTAGGCTGGGACTTTACCTTTATGGACGGTATCCGTGACCGTAATACAGGTATATGGAAAAATATTTCTCTTTATGCTACAGGTAGAGTAGCATTGCGTCATCCTTTTGTTAAATCTGAATTACGAAAACCCGATTATGATCAGGCTCGTGAGACTGTATCAGTTGAAATTATCAATCCATCAACCAGTAATCGGGTAATCAGTTGCAAGGTAAAGGGTGAAATTGTGGGTGAGAATATCACTTTCGAAAAGACTTTCCGACTGATGCGTGGAGAAGAAAAGATAGCTACCTTCTCTCCTGAAGAGTTTCCGCAACTTATCATCAACTCTCCAAAACTTTGGTGGCCTGTCAATAAAGGACCACAAAACTTATATGACCTGAAGCTGACAGTGTCAGTTGATGGTAAAGAATGTGATTCAGTGAAAACAAGATTTGGTATTCGAGAAATTGTTTCGGATAGAAAGACTCCAGATAAATCGCGTGTCTTTTACGTGAATGGTAAACGATTGTTTATCCGTGGTACTAACTGGATACCGGAAGCCATGTTGAGAACTTCGGATGAACGTACCTATGCTGAATTACGTTATTCCCGTCAGTCGGGCGTCAACCTTTTGAGAATGTGGGGAGGTGGTATCGCAGAATCCGATTATTTCTTCCAGTTGTGTGATGAATTAGGATTGTTGGTATGGCAAGAGTTCTGGATGACTGGTGATACTCGTCATCCGCATGACAAGGCTGTTTATATGAGCAATGTAGAATCTACAGTAAAACGCATTCGCAATCATCCTTCTTTAGCTTATTACGTTGCTTCCAATGAAAGTACGGAAGTCACAGGTACTCCTGAATTACTGAATAAACTGGATGGCACACGTGGATTCCAGATGCAGTCCGAATGTGAAGGAGTGCATGATGGCAGTCCTTACAAACAAGTTAATCCGATGCAACATTATGAAAATACAGCATCTCCGAGAGGTAGTCGTGTGGATGGATTTAACCCGGAATATGGTGCACCTACTCTTCCGACTGTGGAAATCCTTCGGGAAATGATGGATGAAAAGGATCTTTGGCCTATCAATAAGGAAGTATGGGATTATTTGGATGGAAATGGTTTTCATCTGATGAGTACTATGTATACAGACTTGGTGAATAACTACGGAAAATCATCATCAATCGATGAGTTTGCGCAGAAAGGGCAACTGTTGGGAGCTATTAATTCGAAGAGTATCTGGGAAGTATGGAACTACAATAAACTGGATTATGGTGATCGTTTCTGTTCCGGACTCCTGTTCTGGTATCATAATTGCTCTATGCCTCAAGTGGCTTCCCGTATGTGGGACTGGTCTTTGGAACCGACAGCATCCCTTTATCACACAGCCAATTCACTGGAACCACTGCATGCACAGTTTGACTATCTTAAAAATACAGTGTCTGTGGTGAATGACTATTATCGTGAATTTAAGAATTACAAAGTAATAGCACAGGTGTATGATATTGACAGTAAGAAAGTTTTTGAAGAATCAGCAACAATTAATTTGCCTTCGGACGGAGTGGCTAACGATGCATTGACTATTCGTTTCCCCGAAAATATATCTCAAGTTCATTTTATCAAGTTGATTTTGAAAGATGAGAAAGGAAAAGATGTTTCCTCTAACTTCTATTGGCGTTCTAATGATAAATATGAAGGTAGTAAGACTTTGACCGGTCCGGCTGCTTCAGGTTTCGAAGACTTGAGCAAGTTGAAGCAGGCAAAAGTGAAACTGGCCTATAAAGTGAGAGAAGATAATAATAACTATTTTGTAGATATTACTTTGAGAAATACATCCGGTCAGATTGCTTTCTTTAATCAGTTGCAATTCCTGAATTCAAAGATGAGTCCAATACGTCCGTCATTCTATACGGATAATTTCTTCTCTCTGATGCCAGGTGAAAAGAAAACGGTGACTATTGAGACTGCAAAAGGAAAGTTGAAAGATGGAGCTGTGTTGGTGCTGAAAGGCTGGAATATAAAACGACAAGAGTATAAATTGAAATAATCTGTGAAGAATAATTGATTCTGCATTTTCTTATCAGAAATGCGGAATCAATCATTTGCATTATTAAGAAATCAATTATAAAAAAGAAATAAGATGAAACTAAAATTGAAATTTATTATTGGCGTGGTTGGTGTATTGTCTGCATGTGGATTTACCAATGCACCTTCTTTGGATATTAATCAGGAGGAACAAGATAATAATTGGGTGATTGGTCCATTCCAACGTCCTGAAGGAGTTAATCCTGTTATATCACCACTGCCGACAGAATTTTACTGTCCGATGCATAAACAACAAATTAAGTGGGAGGAAAGCGATACTTTTAATCCGGCTGCTACTATAAAAGATGGAAAAATTGTTGTACTTTACCGTGCAGAGGATAATTCAGCTCAAGGTATAGGTAAAAGAACTTCACGTGTTGGTTATGCTGAGAGTAAAGATGGAATTGAAATGAAGAGACTGAGTAGTCCTGTGCTTTTCCCTGCTGAAGACAACTTTAAGGATCAGGATTGGCCGGGTGGTTGTGAAGACCCTCGTGTAGCTATGACTGAAGACGGACTGTATGTGATGCTTTATACTGCATGGAATAGAAAAAAAGCACGTCTTGCAGTAGCTACTTCCCGAGATCTGAAGAATTGGACAAAACATGGGCTTGCTTTTGATAAAGCATATAACGGTCGTTTTAATAATCTTTTTTGTAAATCGGGTTCCATTGTAACAAAATTGAAAGGTGATCGACTTGTAATTGACAAAGTCAATGGTAAATATTTTATGTATTGGGGGGAATATGCTGTATATGCTGCTACTTCTGATAATCTGATAGATTGGTATCCGGTGTTGGATGAGAAAAATGAATTAATGAAGATTATACAACCACGTAAAGGTCATTTTGACAGTTTGTTGACTGAATGTGGTCCTCCTGCTGTTCGTACTAAACATGGTATCGTTCTTATGTATAATGGTAAAAATAGTGGTAGTTATGGAGATGCTGACTATCCTACTAATGCTTATTGTGCCGGACAGCTTTTATTGGATGGCAACAATCCGTATAAGGTGCTGGGTCGTTTAGATAAGCCATTTTTTGCTCCTGAAGCTCCTTTTGAGAAGAGCGGACAATATAAGGACGGAACAGTATTTATAGAAGGGCTTGTTTATCACAAAAAGAAATTGTATCTCTATTATGGTTGTGCAGATTCGCAAGTAGCGGTAGCTATATCTGATGATGTGAAGAAACTGAAAGTTAAGTAATAGATTGTAAGACGATGAAAACAAAGCTGAATATATATGCTTGTATAATTATTTTTCTGTTGTCTTCAACAGAATGTATCTATTCACAGAAGTTGAAATGGAATTTCGGTTTACCTCAGGAACAAAGTTCAGAGGTAATACCTCGTTCAAAACACTCGTTTCAGACTGCTAAGCCTAAAAAGAAGGTTGTAGAGCAGGGGGAGTTGAGCCCGCTCTCCAACTGGGAATATCACCTTTCTAAGGGATGGGAGATGATAGAAGGATATAAAGCTCGGGCGGCTGAAAAATCGGTATTTGCACAAGATTTAGATACGAGTGAATGGTACTCGGCAACGGTTCCCGGTACGGTATTAACAACATTAGTGGATCAGGGAATATATCCTGATCCTTATTGGGGACTTAACAACTTGTTGATTCCCGATACACTTTGTCGTATGGATTGGTGGTACCGGAATTCTTTTGATATTCCTCGTAGCAATAAGGGAGAGAAAGTGAAATTAATTCTGAATGGAATTAACTATAAAGCAGAAATATGGTTTAATCATCAGTTATTAGGTACAATGACGGGGGCTTTTGAAAGAGGAATCTTCGATATAACCCCTTGGGTGAATTATGACAAAAAGAACCTGTTGACTATCCATATTCTTCCACCTAACAATCCTGGTATTCCTCATGAAGCAAATAAGAAAGAAGGAATTGGCCCTAACGGTGGAGCATTGTGTCTGGATGGCCCTACTTTTATTTCTTCAGAAGGTTGGGACTGGATCCCTGGTATACGTGACCGAAATATGGGGATTTGGCAGGATGTCAGAATAAAATTTGGCAATGAGCTCGAAATTGTTGATACGCACGTGATTACAGATCTGCCCTTGCCTGATACTACTTCTGTTAATTTTATCGTTAATGCGGAGATCTATAATTCTTCTAAAACTGTATGTACTGCTGATTTGCATTTTAATATTGGCGGAGTGTCTGCAGTTTATCCGGTTTCTTTGAATGCTAATGAAAAGAGGATGATTAAACTGACTCCTCGTGAGTGTAAGGAATTGCAAATGAAGAATCCACGTCTTTGGTGGCCAAATGGATATGGAGAACAGCATTTATATGATGCATCTTTAAGTCTGATCTCGTCAGGTAAGGACACACTTGATGTTAAGAAGATGCGCATTGGTATTCGTGAGTTGGAGTATGAATTGTCTGCGTATGAGGATAATTCTCCTGTAGTGCGGTTAAACTATAATCCGACTGCTGCTTTGCAAGATGGAAAACCTGTTTTTGATGCAGTGAAACGCAAAAAAACGGATACTAAGGTTCGCTATACAAATTATGATGGAGAATTTGTTCCTAACTTATTGAAACCGGTATCTTCACAGGGAATAGAGTTAATAAAGGATTCACTGATGAAAGAATATATGGTTATAAAGGTGAATGGACAACGAATCTATTGCAAAGGAGGTAACTGGGGTATGGATGACGGTATGAAGCGTGTTTCCCGGGAACGATTGGAACCTGCCTTGAAACTACATAAGAATATGAATTACAATATGATTCGTAACTGGACAGGTGAAAGTACCGAAGAAGTGTTCTATGAACTTTGTGATGAATACGGAATGTTGGTAATGAATGACTTTTGGCTTTCAACAGACGGATTTAATCTTAATCCGTTAGACTACCGCTTGTTTATAAGAAATGTGACTGAAACGGTACGTCGTTTCCGTAATCATCCTTCCATTGCTTTGTGGTGTGCACGTAATGAAGGGTTTGCTCCGAATGAACTTGAATATATGTTGGCTACTACTTTGGCTAAGGAAGACCGTAGCCGGCACTATACAGGAAATTCTCGTTCATTGAATAGTTCGGGAAGCGGTCCTTGGCGTTATCAATATGATGCCGGATGGTACTATCGTTCTTTGGCTGGTGGATTCCGTTCGGAAGTAGGTACTCCTTCATTGCCCACGGCTGAGACTGTTCGTGAATTTATGGCGGAAGAAGATACATGGCCTATCAGTGATGTCTGGTATTACCATGACTGGCATAATCATAAATATGGTAGTAAGACTTTTAGTGAACTTTATAAAGAAGGGATGGATCGCAAGTTAGGCCCTTCCGATAATCTGGATGATTTTTGCCGGAAGGCACAATTGATTAATTACGAAAGCCATCGGGCTATTTTTGAAGCATGGAATAGCAAGATGTGGAATGATGCTTCTGGAGTTCTGTTGTGGATGAGTCATCCCGCATGGCCTAGTATGGTTTGGCAGAACTACAGTTCGAATGGGGAAACAGCTGGTGCTTATTATGGCACGCAAAAAGCATGTCGTCCTCTTCATATTCAGATGAGTCTTAATAGTCAGCATAAAGTGGATATTATTAATACTACACTGAAAGAATATCGAAATTTGAAGGTAGGAGTCACAGTTTATGATAAAGTTGGCAAAAAAATACGTTCTTCACAACATAAGGTAGGACAAGTGACAGCCAATGCGCTGACTTCTGTAACACAGTTGGAAGATATAAAAGGACTTCCTGATTTCTGCTGGGTAAAGTTGGTGTTGACAACTAATAGCGGAAAGTTGCTGGATGATAATGTTTATTGGCTCAATCAGAAAGAATGGGACGGAAAGGTCTTGGCTAATTTGCCGGTTTCTTCGGTGAATGTTTCGGTGAAGAACTTCACGAAAAAGGCTAATCATTATGAAGGTAGGCTTATCGTGAAAAATCCGGGACAATACTTGGCCGCTGCAATAGCATTGACATTAAGGGATGCAAAAACTGATGCGGCTGTTCGTCCGGCTTATTTTGATGATGGATACTTTTATCTGATGCCGGGAGAGTCTAAAGAAGTTTGTTTTCAGGTAGATTGTAAGGAGGGAGTCGATAAATTGCTTTTGCGGGTAGATGGATATAATGTCGAACTGCAAGATATATTGTTGAATAGATAAAGAGTAGGTATTATGTATAAGAAGGTATTAATATTATTGTTTTTTGTTCCTTTTCAGTTGTTGTTTGCTCAAACAAGTATGTTGAAAGATTTTCCGGAAGGGTATACACCAGAGGAAATAGGTAAGCGGTTAGCATACCGTTTTTTGACAGAAAAACATGCACTTCATATCGGAAAGTGGATCGGCTATCCGGAGACTTTTTATTGGAATGGATCTTTGAGATATGCCGATTTGGCAAAAGATAAAGAATTGATTCAACGTTTGCAAGATAAGTTTGAGCCTTTATTTACTGAAGAGAAGGCGTTGCAACCCATAATGAATCACGTTGATGTAAATATGTTCGGTAGCTTACCTCTTGAGTTGTATCTTGTGACAAAAGATAAGAAATATTGGTATTTGGGGTTGCCTTATGCCGATTCTCAATGGAAAGTGCCAGCAAACGCAAAACCGGAGGAAAAAGAATGGGCTGAAAAAGGATATTCTTGGCAAACACGTTTATGGATTGATGATATGTATATGATTACCATTGTACAGACACGTGCTTATAAAGTGACGAAGGATAAGAAATATATCGATCGTGCAGCTAAAGAGATGGTGATGTATCTGGATGAACTACAACGTCCGAATGGCCTTTTCTATCATGCACCAGATGTTCCCTATTATTGGGGACGTGGAAATGGTTGGATGGCTGCAGGTATGACAGAGTTGCTTCAATGTTTGCCTAAGAATCATAAAGACCGTCCGCGTATTTTAGAAGGTTATCGGACAATGATGGAAAGTCTGAAGAAATATCAGAATCCGGAAGGTTTGTGGAATCAGTTGATCGACCAGTCTGACTGTTGGACTGAAACTTCTGGTTCGGCTATGTTTACTTTCGCATTTATCAAAGGGGTTAAGAATGGCTGGCTAGATGCAGAAGAATATGCTCCTGCGGCCCGTAAAGCATGGATGGCTTTAGTTTCATATCTTAATGATAAAAATCAGGTGAGAGAAATTTGTGTGGGAACGAATAAGAAGAACAGTAAACAGTACTATTATGATCGTCCGCGCCGTACGGGTGATTATCACGGACAGGGTCCTTATTTGTGGTGTGCTGCCGCTCTTATGGAAAAATAATCGTTTGGGTATGGGATCATAGTTGAGGCTTTGGGGAATTTCTGCCGATTTGGATAATTATTTCTATTTATAGCTCAATTTGTTTTATTCAATGTGGAGGATGTTCCCTAACTTTGCCTTAACAATTTAGTACAAATAGAATCAGGCAGGCTGATTCGCATTAATATTTTATATGAGTCTGAAATATTTGCTTTGTGGGATAGCTTTTGTAGCATGCGCTACTATTGCTAAGGCTTTTAATAATGTGTCGGAATCGATTTCTGCATCTATTTCCTTGAAAGTTCCGGGGAATGGGGCGAAACGTTATCCATTGACTTTTCAGAAGTCGCAAAATAATAACGGCACTTATTATTTGGAGAGTTCGGAAAAGATGCCATTGACTGTGTCTCAAAACATAGTGGATGGTAACGATGGGACATGTATTAGTGTATCTATCACTGCATTGGAAGATATTTACTTTAATTATAATCAGCAGGTGGTAACAGACTTCCGCCATAACGATTGCCTGTTCTATATGCCGGGATTCTGGTATCGGCGTAATCTGCGTTCGCCCAAAGAAGCCCCTTCATTTCATACTTCAGACAGTTGGATTGTAAGTGAAGACAGGTTAAGCGCACCTCTCACCGGGATTTTCTGTGAGAAGAAACAACGTTTTATGACTGTCAACAGACTGGATAAATTTGTAAATAACACATTGGCTACTCATCGTGAAGGTGAGATTATTCTCTCGGATAAAACTTCTTTGGGATATACCGGATTTGAAAATAAGGACGGGGTTGCTACTCTTTCTTTCGGCTTTCCTTATCGGGAGGCTCCTAAAAGTTATATCCGTAAATTGACATTAGCTCCGGCTGTAACGGCTTATCAGCATCTTAAAAAAGGAGAGACGATTTTGTTGACTTGGCAAATTACTGAGGGTGAAGCTAAGGATTACTCTGATTTTGTGCGCCATACTTGGGAATATTGTTATGATACATATTTGCCTAAGCCTGTAGATACTCCCTATTCAATTGAATATATGAAGCAGACTCTTAGCCAATTCTTTGTAAGTAGTTTTATAGATAAATATCCGTTGGTATATAATTCGGGTATACATCTTAGAACAGATGCGTGTACAAGTAATGGGCAGGCAGAAGTCGGTTTTATAGGGCGTGTTCTTCTGAATGCATTCAATGCCTGGGAATATGGTTGGGAATGTAACCGGGAAGATTTGAAGGCTAACAGTGCCAAAATATTCGACAGTTATTTGAAGAATGGTTTCACGGAAGCAGGCTTTCTCAAGGAATCGGTAAATTATGACAAGAACTTTGAGGATCCTGTTCATAGTATCCGTCGTCAATCGGAAGGACTTTATGCAATTTTTCATTTCCTGGCTTATGAAAAAGAAAAAGGTCGTAAGCATCCGGAATGGGAACAGCGATTGAAAAACATGTTGAACATGTTTCTGCAATTGCAAAATGCTGATGGTAGTTTTCCACGAAAGTTCCGTGATGACTTCTCGATTGTAGATAAAAGCGGAGGAAGTACTCCTTCGGCTACATTACCTTTAGTCATGGGATATAAATACTTTAAGGATAAACGTTACTTGGATAGTGCTAAGCGGACTGCGGATTATTTGGAGAAAGAACTGATTTCTAAGGCCGATTATTTCTCGTCTACTCTTGATGCGAATTGCGAAGATAAAGAAGCGTCACTTTATGCTGCAACTGCTACCTATTATCTTTCATTAGTTACTAAAGGGGAGGAACATAAGCATTATGCTGATCTGACGAAGCAAGCCGCTTATTTTGCATTATCGTGGTATTATTTGTGGGATGTTCCTTTTGCTCCCGGACAGATGCTGGGTGATATTGGTTTGAAAACACGTGGCTGGGGAAATGTCTCGGTAGAAAATAATCATATCGATGTGTTTGTATTTGAATTTGCCGATGTACTTCGTTGGTTATCGAACGAATATAAAGAATCCCGTTTCTCGAACTTCGCAGAAGTGATTTCAACCTCTATGCGACAGTTACTGCCTTATGAAGGACACATGTGTGGCATTGCCAAAGTGGGTTACTATCCGGAAGTTGTTCAACATACCAGTTGGGATTACGGGAAAAATGGCAAAGGATATTATAATGACATTTTTGCACCCGGATGGACTGTTGCTTCTTTATGGGAATTATTTACTCCGGGGCGTGCCGAGATTTTCTTAGAAAAATAATTTAAATTGCTGGTATAGGGTCTCTTAAAGTATGAATAAACTCTTTTATTCGTTATTGTTCTATTGTTTATCCGTTTCTCTTTCTAATGAAAGGGAAACGGATAATTCGCTTTTATTCGAGCAGGCAAATGACTCATCTATGTTGATAATAGAGGACCGTTTGCCTATTGCCGATCCTTATGTGTTGTTTTATAAGGATAAGTACTATGCGTACGGTACTCGCACAAGTGGCTTTGAAGTCTATATTTCTGATGATTTAGAGCATTGGAGACGTGGGGATAGACTGGCTTTGTCACCGCAAGACTCTTGGGGAACAAAGTGGTACTGGGCCCCTGAGGTGTATTATATAGAGTCAGAGAAGAAGTTTTATATGTTCTATACGGTAGATGAGCATATTTGTGTTGCCACTTCTGATAGTCCGGAGGGGCCTTTTGTGCAGGATGAAAAGAAGCCGGTCAGAGAAGAAAAAGGCATTGATGCTTCGTTGTTCGTGGATGATGATGGTAAAGCTTATCTCTATTTCGTTCGTTTTACAGGAGGCAATGTGATTTGGGGGGTGGAGATGAACTCCGATTTGAAAAGTGTCAAAGAAGAGACTTTGAGAGAATGTATAAAGGCTGATGCCAGTTGGGAGTTACAGCAAGCTAAAGTAGCGGAAGGTCCCTCACTTCTTAAAAGAAACGGGGTATATTATTTGATTTACTCTGCTAATCATTTCAGAAGTCAGGATTATGCGGTGGGATATGCAACAGCTACCTCTCCGCTAGGACCTTGGAAGAAATATGACGGGAATCCTATTTTGTGCAGAGATAAGGATGTGGCTGCAGGATTGGTTGGAACAGGGCATGGAGCACCTTTTTTATGCAGGGATGGAAGTTACAAATATATTTATCATGCTCATTCGAGCGTAAATCGTGTAGAACCACGTACCTCATATTTGAATGATTTGATTTTTGGAGATGATGGAGTGATTTCTATCGTGGGAAATGTTATTAAACCTGTAGTAGAATCATCTGAATAAAGATTGTGCCGATAACTTAGCTTCTTTGATCTATTAAGAGCAGTAAGTTATATCTAAATACTATAAATAGACAAATAGATTATTATGACTTCAAGAAGAGATTTTCTTAAAAAAGCAGGGTTACTCACTGCATCTTTGGCTGTCCCCGCTCTTAATGTGCAAGGGGAAACAGTGCAATCTAAGATACGTTTAAAGAACACAAAGATTGCGGTGGATGATCGGTGGGATGTTATTGTAATTGGTGGAGGACCTGCTGGGTGTACTGCTGCGATTTCTGCAGCCCGGGAGGGAGCTAATACTTTGCTGATTGAGGCAATGGGACAACTTGGCGGTATGGGAACAGCAGGTATGGTTCCGGCATGGTGTCCGTTTTCTGATGGCGAAAAGATTATTTATCGAGGTTTGGCGGAAAAGATATTCGAGGCATCGAGAAAAGGAGTTCCTCATGAGAGAAAGCAAAAACTGAATTGGGTGAATATAAATCCTGAATATTTGATGCAGGTTTACGATCGGATGGTCGCTGAATCGGGGGCAAAAGTCCTTTTCTTCTCGAGGGTTGCTGCTGTTGAGATGTCAGCTGATGATACGGTAGATGCTATCATTGTAGCAAATAAATCCGGGCTTGTTGCATTCAAAGCAAAAGTCTTTATTGATGCGACGGGAGATGGAGATGTGGCTACTTGGGCAGGTGCTTCATTTAAAAAGGGAGGTGAGGATGGTATACTGCAAAGTTCTACTTTGTGCTTCTCGTTTGCCAATGTCGATAGCTATAACTACAATCTCATAGGTCCTTCATTGCATACGAGTAACAAAAATAGCCCTATCTTTGACGCGATTAGGTCCGGGAAATATCCATTGATAGGCAGACATTTCAATAGTAATCTGATCGGTCCGGATGTGGTACAATTCAATGCAGGACACATTGATAATGTTGATTCGACCGACCCATGGGCTACTACGCGGGCGATGGCTACCGGTAGGCAAATCGCTGAACAATACTTGGAGGCACTGAAAGAACTTCAGCCTAAAACTTTTGGTAGTGCTTTTGTTGTAAAGACTGCCTCTTTGTTGGGGGTTAGAGATAGTCGTCGGATTGAAGGGGATTATACGTTTACTTTCCAAGATTGGTTGGAGCGTAAAACATTTGAAGATGAGATCGGACGTAATTGTTACTATATTGATGTTCATAAACCGGGGCATAAAGAGACGCGTTACAAAAAAGGTGAATCTCATGGAATTCCTTATCGTTGTTTGACTCCTAAAGGTCTGAAGAATCTATTGACCGCCGGACGCTGTATTTCTACTGATGAAGAAGCTTTTGGAAGCTTGCGAGTGATGCCACCTTGTCTGGTGACTGGTGAAGCTGCCGGAATGGCTGCGGTACACGCTATTAAACAGACAAAGAATGATGTTCATAAGGTTGATGTCGGTTTTCTACGCAAAAGATTAAAAGAAGAAGGACAATACTTTTTATAAATATGTTAAGAACGATTTTTATAGGATATTCGTCTTGACAAATGCTTTTTAATGTTGTATCTTTGTAGTACGAGCTTTAATAAATAACAGATAAAAGAAGATGAAATAAATGACTTAAATGATATAATATTATAACAAATTCGGGCATGTTTCCTGATAAGTATCAGGAATGGTGTATCAGATATGGGCAAAAAGGCTGCAAATTTTATGAAATTTGCAGCCTTTTTGTTGTAAAAGATGGATTTGAAAACTCGGAAATTCGATTGCAGAGTTTTTAATAAACTCTGATACCGTTTATAATAAACTACTCAAAAGTTTATTATAAATGTGAGATCCGTTTATATAGAAAATTGTTCATATTTTTGTATGTTCTCAAGTTTGCGTTTAGAATATTCTTGGTTAAAGGTAACTATACTTAACAATCCAAAAAGTAATCAAATGAGACAACGGCTTTCCTGTTGGCTAAATTTATACGTGAAGCTCCAAAACAAACCGCGCTCCTTTCGTATAATTCGTATCCAGTGTCAGGCTTCCGTTCATCTTGGCAGCAATCAGTGAACAGATTGGTAATCCTAGTCCATCTCCTGTAGTCAGGTCTTTTACTTCTGTGAAAGGCTTAAAGAGATTTTCCTGTTGCTCTGCCGGAATTCCTGTTCCTGTATCCGTAACGATGAATTGGTGCGTGTGCGCTCCCCGTTTCTTGAATTCGAGACTGATACGACCCTGGTCAGTGTAGAAAGCAGCATTTTTCAGTAAATAGAGAAGAATGCGTTCCAACTGTTCCTTGTTTGTCTTTACCTGAAGTTTTGGTGCATTGACTGAAGATGTGACATCCAGTTTTATGTGTTCTTTGGCTTTATCCATCACATTCTCACAAAAAGTTCCCACGTTGATTTCGCTTAGTTCATAGAACTCGGTTAATGAGTTCTCCAGTGATGACAGTTCTTGAATATCATCGCTGAATTTCTTCAAAGCAGCAACTTGTCCCTGCATTTGGGCAGCTTCTTGAGGAGCTTTCTGTGACAGTTCTTTGGCTGAAGTAGCCAGCGTATTCAGGGTAGGCTCCATTTGGGAAGATATATTCTGTATGAATTTGGTTTTTAGTTCATTGTGTTCATTGGCAATTTTCACGCTTTTCTTTAATTTACGATTGCCGGCGATGAATCGCAGCAATATCACAGCCAGTATTGCCAGACCGGCTACCAATATAACCACTAGCACACAGAGACCTATGATAATATACTGCTTGGCAGATAGTGAGTCGTCTTTTTCCTGTATGGTCAGTTGGCTTTCGTCATATTTTCTCTTCAGTACATTTAGTTCATCCTGTGCGGTTAATGCTTTTACAGAGTCTGTCCAGACAATGAAGCTTTCGTAAGTGCGTTCCATCAGTGGAGCATTGTTGCCTTTCCGTGCAATACTGATAAGGTTCTTGTAGCAATCGCTCACCTTGGCATAGTCTTTCTTTTCTTTATATTGGTTGATAAGTTTGCGGAAACAGGCATCGCCTTGTGTGTTTTGGTTGAAAGTATAATAATAGTTGGCTTTTGTATACAGCAGTACCTCCGTTAGGGAGTCGTTCTTTGCAAGATTAGCTGTTTCTTCCAATTTATCCAACTGTGTCTTTGCCTGTGCGGGGTTTTTCAGTGCGGTGTACATCTGCAATCGTTCCTTATTGATAAGGAAACGCAGGTCATAAAAGACTTTCTTTTTATTCTGTTCTCCGGTCCATAGAAGCTGCTCCATGTCACGGCAAAGCTCGAATCCCTCTTTATAGAAATTCTCTCTGACATATAAAGCATTGGCCTGAACACCACATTCTATTGCCTGTGGATAGTTTTCGCGGGCGGCAAATGCTTCGTATGCTTTTTTGAATAAATAGCGTGCTTTGATATAATCTTTCTGTTTAAGGCTGCTCTGCGCTTGTTCCTTTAGTTCTGTGGCTCTGTCTTGGGGAGTTTGCGCATAAGTCAGTATGCTGAAACAGAATATTATCAGGAGACTTGTTATGGATGTTTTCATATTATTGCTTATTTGTTTGTCACAAATGTAAAACAAATATATGAAAAAAGGTAGCGTTCGCGGTGAAATAATTTTTATCTGTTTATATTCACTGTGATTATCCTGCCCAGTTCTCCCTGTCGAGATTCCGATAACTGATGGCTTCTGCCAGGTGGCTGGAAAGTATTTGCTCTGTTTCCTCCAGATCGGCAATGGTGCGGGCTACTTTTAAAATCCGGTCATAGGCACGGGCGGATAAATTGAGCCGTTCCATGGCATTTTTTAATAACACAAGCCCTTTATCGTCCGGTTGGGCATACGTTGCCAGCAATCTGCTGTTCATCTGTGCATTGCAATAAATACCCGTACATTCGGCATACCGTTTCTCCTGTATCTGACGCGCTTTTATTACTCGTTGCCGAATGATATTGCTCGACTCTCCCTGTCTTTGATCGGATATCTTGTCAAAGGGTACGGGAACTATCTCTATTTGAATGTCTATACGGTCTAATAACGGACCGGATATCTTATTCAGGTATTTTTGTACTTGTCCAGGGCTGCATACGCATGCTTTTGTCGGATGATTGTAATATCCACATGGACATGGGTTCATAGATGCGATAAGCATCAGGTTTGCCGGGTAACTAATGGTGCTTTTGACACGGGAAATGGTGATGTGCCGATCTTCAAGCGGTTGGCGCAATACTTCCAGTACGCCTCTGTTAAACTCAGGTAACTCGTCCAGAAATAAAATCCCATTATGTGCCAAGCTGATTTCTCCCGGCTGCGGGAAACTTCCTCCACCAACCATTGCTACTTGTGAAATCGTATGATGTGGGTCGCGAAACGGACGTTGGGTAATTAATGAGGACCCGCGTTGCAGTTTTCCGGCAACCGAGTGTATCTTGGTTGTTTCCAGGCTTTCCCCTAATGAAAGAGGGGGAAGAATGGACGGGAGTCGTTTAGCCATCATTGATTTGCCGCTACCTGGAGCACCTATCATGATTAAATTGTGTCCTCCGGCTGCTGCAACTTCCAAGGCTCTTTTCACATTCTCTTGTCCTTTTACATCTGCAAAGTCCAGGTCATTATGATTCTGTTGTTGATAGAATTCTTCCCGGGTATTGACAATCGTTGGTTCCAGTTCTCGTTCGTTGTTGAAAAACTCGATGACTTCTTTGATATTACTGACTCCGTATACTTTTAACTGATTGACAACGGCGGCTTCCCGTGCATTTTGTTGGGGAATGATAAGCCCTTCGAACCCGTCTTCGCGGGCTTTGATGGCGATAGGTAGTGCTCCCTTGATGGGTTGAATACTTCCGTCCAGACTTAATTCACCCATAAGTAAATAGCGAGAGAATTTCTCGGAAGAGATTGTTTCACTGGCTCCAAGCAGTCCGATGGCAAGCGGTAAATCATAGGCCGAACCTTCTTTGCGAATGTCAGCCGGTGCCATGTTGACTACTATATTGCTTGTGGGCATTTTATAGCCATTCACCAACAATGCGGAGATAATGCGTTGATGGCTTTCTTTGACCGCAGAATCCGGAAGGCCGACGAGATAAAACATACAGCCGCGCGAGCTGTTGACTTCGATTGTGATGAGTGTTGCATCAATCCCTTGAACAGCCGCTCCGAAAACTTTGATTAACACGTTTGCTTACAGGTTATTTTTTCTTTTTATTGTCTTGTTTTTCCTTTTCTTCAGCTGCTGTGACTACTTCTTCAATTTTCTTTTTCAGCTGCTCTCCTTTGAGGTTTTTTGCCAGAATCTTGCCGTCTGCTGCTAAAAGAATGTTACTGGGAACTTGTTTGATAGCATATTGTTTGGCAACTTCGGAATTCAATCCACCGAAATCACAAACTTGTTCCCAATTTAGTGTATCGCGTTTAATAGCATCCTGCCATTCTTTCTTGTCCATATCAAAGGAGACTCCGAGCATAGCGATGTGTTTGTTCTTTTTGTACTTCTTATAAAGTTCTTTTAATTCGCTGTTGCTTTGATGATTGGAGATACTATCTGTCCATGAGGCCCAGAAGTTGATTAATAGATTCTTCTTTTTGAAATCTTCGGATGAACGGGTAATTTTCTCTCCTTTTATATTGGGTAGACTGAAAAACGGAGCATATTTGCCTATCTCTGTCTTTTCGGACAAGGAAATAGCTTCGTTCAGTTGCTCGATATATAGCTTGTCTTGAAGTATTCCTGTCATGACTTCAATTAATGTCTTTATCTTGTTGAAATCAGGAGAGTCTTTCTGCACAAAGTATTTATCCAACAGGTAAAGACTGACAAAAGAAGAATGATGTGCCCTGATGAATTCTTCCGCCTTTTGTTCTAAATCTTTTTCGGAAGGGTTGTTTAAACTACCCAGCTCTTTCTGAAAGGCTGTGAACTCTTCATTATATTTATTCCCGTTGATGTCCAGAAATTCGAGGTGGTCCACATTTCCTTTTATCTTGATTTGGTTTCCTTTATCGAGGAAGATCGGATATTCTATCTGGTTATCAATCAGCAGATAGGCCGAAGTTATGGTGTCTATGGAGGTGGTGTAAGAGAATTTGTCTCCTTTCGCGAAAATAGTATCTATCCGATCAAAGGATTCGTCCATTCCGTACAGGTAGAGCGTATCTGTACCCAGTCCCTTGATTTCCCCGGTTATGCTTGTTTTCTTAGAAGATTTGCCACAACCGCACAGACAGATGATTATAAGGATTAAAATGCTGCTCTTTTTCATTGTTTTGAATTCTTTTCTGCGAAAGTACGGTTTTTACGGATAAAAAAAAAGAATTGCCCGTCATTTATAATGACAGGCAATTCTTAATATTTAAAATAGAGTGGTAATTCTCTTATTTAACGATGCTCATGAAATCTGCATTTGTGAAGTATTTTGCAAATTCCAGGTCAGTAGCTGCTTTCTTAGCTAATGAAGAATCTTTAGCAACTGCGCTCTTCAAGCTGCTTGTTACCATAGAAGAATTGTTAGTTCTAGCACCTAAAACTGCCATCAGGTAGTCAGTGTAAGCATCCGGTCTTGTTACGTTAGCCAATGTGTTTTTAGCTTTGTTGTAGTCCTTAGCAAGGATTTGAGCCAAAGCAGCACTGTTAGTCTTAGAGTCACCGAATGAGTTAACTGCTCTTTCATATTGACCTTGAGCGATGTACAGGTTACCCATAGATTCGCCAAGTTCTTTTGTTCCGGCAGCTTTACCGAAGTATGCTTCTGCAGCAGTTTTGTCACCCTTCATCAAAGAGATCAAACCTAAGTTCATGTTAACTTCAGGAGTAGCATTAACGCTGGCAGCTTTCTTGAAGTAAGATTCAGCTTTGTCAATGTTACCAGCCTGGTAAGCTAATTTACCCAAGTTGTTGTAACCACGGTAATCGTTCGGGAATTGTTTTGTAGCTTGAGTATAGATAGCTTCTTGTTTAGCAGGATCGCTAGTCAGTGTAGCAGCATACAGCAATTCTTCTACATTCAGTTCAGAAGGATTAGAAGAAGCCAGTTTAGTGATTTCTTCGTCAGACTTACCGATGATTTCATAGTTCAAAGTCAAACGAGAACGACGCAACTGAGGAAGAATAGTGTTAGCCAATTCTTTGTATACAGCAGAGATGTTTTTGATTTCGCTTTCTCTTTGAGCAGGATCTTGGTACATTGCAATAACGCGGAGGATCAACTCTTTGTCTTGGATGTTAGATTTAGAAACTAATTCTTGGAAACCTTCCCAGTCCTGTGCAGTATATTTAGCATCGATCGGAGCATCGATTTTTGCTTTCTTCAGGTCTTTGCTCAACAGCTTAGTTGTGTTGTCTTCGCGGTTTTCAGCAAGAGTTGTATTCAAGCTTACACCACCATCAGGAGAAGCGTATGCAGAAACTTCGATGTTGCTGATCTTTTTGTTAGCAGCTTCGTTTACGTTAGCTACTTCTTTGTTGAATTCTTTAGCAGTCTTCAATTCGCTAGAACGAATGTTAGCCTGTTGGATCAAGAACATGATGTTAGCATCGTGTTTTTCTTTGATGATACGTTGGAAAGCGTCTTCGCCCAATGCAGGGTTAGCGTTACCTAATGTATTGTTTACTAATTCAGAAGTAGAAATTACACCATCAGCAATTTTCACAGCAGGAATAGTAACTACTTTCTTACCGATAGTAGCTTTGAATTCCAGGTACAATTCAGACTTAGCCATTTCCGGAACATAGTCAAAAGAAGTTTTCATAGTGTAGCTACCGCCCATCTTGTAAGAGATAGTCTGGTCGTTACCTTCCACTTTTTCACCTTGGAAAGTAGCTGGTTGGCCTTTAGCTTCGCCGCCATTCCATTTCAAAACCGGAGTAACTTCTACAACCGCTTTCTTGTTGAAATACTTTTCAGGAAATTTACCATTGATGGTCGCAGGAACTTTACCACCTACTGCCTCCAGCACTTGCGGAGTAACAGTGAAGTAATCAGCTGATAATTCACCCATTTTTTTGCTGCAAGAAGAGAATAATGCAACAACCATTGCCATGAGTAAAGGCAAGTACAACTTCTTAGTCATTTTAGGTATAAATTAAATGTTTGTAATTGAAATATCGTCTATTTGTCAACCTCCTTCTGCTCGCACAGAAAAAGTAACGCAAAGATATTAATTCTTAATATAAATATATAGATAAGGGGCTGATTTTATCATAATTTAATGAAATAACTCCTCTTTTTCTTTCCGGTACTTGATATTTCGCGGGTGATGCTCAATAATCTCACTACGAAGCATGTTGCGGTCAATGTGTGTATAGATTTCCGTTGTCGCAATAGATTCATGTCCGAGCATGCATTGAATAGCTCGCAAATTGGCTCCACCTTCCAGTAAATGAGTGGCGAAGGAATGCCGGAAAGTGTGCGGACTGATGTTTTTGGTAATGCCTGCTTTTTCCGCTAATTCTTTTATCATGTGAAAGATCATAATCCGGGAAAGTCCTTTACCTCTCCGCTGGCTGACAAAAACGAAATCCTCATGCCCTTTTTTTACTTCAATTTGATTACGGTCCGGTATGTAAAGTTTTATTTCATTAATGGCTCGTGGAGAGATGGGGACGAGGCGCTGTTTGCTTCCTTTTCCTTCTACTTTGATAAAACCTTCATCAAAATAAAGGTCGGACAGCTTGAGAGTGACAAGCTCCGATACGCGAAGTCCGCAACTGTATAATGTCTCTAAAATAGCTCTGTTTCGCTGTCCTTCGGTTTTGCTGCGGTCAACGGCAGAGATGATCCGGTCAATTTCCTCCACAGTCAGTACTTCAGGAAGTTTAAAGCCTATTTTAGGTCCTTCTAATAACTCACTGGGGTCTGCTTCCAAGTAGTCTTCAATGATGAGAAAACGGAAGAATGATTTGATTCCTGATAAGATGCGGGCCTGTGAACGAGGGTGAATGCCAATATCGTGTAATCCGGCTGCAAAATGTTGAAGATCAGATAAACATACGTCTAGTATCTCTACCTTTTCCTGCTCCAAAAAGTTTATCAGTTTGTCCAGATCCGTAAGATAGGCATCCAGCGTATTAGGAGATAAAGACTTTTCCAGTTTGAGATACTGCTGATACTTCCTGATTATCACCTCTTGTTGTTCCTTCTTCTTCTTTTTTTCGTTGATTTCCATTTCTTTTTTCTACCTTTGCACCTTGAAATATTGTTCTTTGGATACAAAGGTATATAAAAAACAGGATTGCGCGATGAAGATACAAATTATTAATGGCCCGAATATTAATCTGTTGGGTAAGCGTGAACCTTCCATTTACGGAAGCGTTACATTTGAAGATTACTTGGCTGATCTTCGCAAAAGATACGTTGACGTGGAGATCGACTATTTTCAATCGAATATTGAGGGTGAAATGATAGACTGCATACAGCAGGTGGGATTTGATGTGGATGGCATCATTCTGAATGCAGGTGCGTATACACATACTTCCATAGCTTTGCAGGATGCTATTCGCTCTGTGACGTCTCCGGTGATTGAAGTACATATTTCCAATGTGCATAGTCGGGAGCCTTTCCGACACGTATCGATGATTGCTTGTGCCTGCAAGGGAGTGATTTGTGGCTTTGGGTTGAATTCGTACCGTTTGGCCTTGGAAGCTTTGTTAGATAGATAATAAATAAGGTAATATAATATATAATAGGTAGAAAGACTATGTTATTGAAACAGACTAAAATTGTGGCTTCCATCTCGGATAGACGTTGCGATGTGGATTTTATAAAACAGTTGTTTGAAGCTGGGATGAATGTGGTGCGTATGAATACAGCGCACGCTAGCCGTGAAGGTTTTGAAGCTTTGATTGCAAATGTACGTGCTGTGTCCAACCGTATTGCGATCTTGATGGATACAAAAGGTCCGGAAGTTCGTACGACGGCTAATGCAGAACCAATTCCATATAAGACAGGTGATAAAGTAAAGATTGTAGGTAATCCGGATTTGGAGACAACCCGTGAATGTATCGCTGTTTCATACCCAAACTTTGTGGCCGATCTAAATATCGGTGGTATGATCCTGATTGATGATGGTGATCTGGAACTGGAAGTTATTGATAAGACTAACGATTATTTGTTGTGTGAAGTCAAGAACGATGCTACTTTGGGAAGCCGTAAGAGTGTAAATGTTCCGGGTGTTCGCATTAATCTTCCTTCATTAACGGAAAAAGACCGTAACAATATCCTTTACGCTATTGAAAAGGATATTGATTTTATCGCTCATTCTTTTGTACGCAATCGTCAGGATGTGCTTGATATTCGTGAAATTCTGGATGCTCATAATAGTGATATTAAGATTATTGCTAAGATTGAGAATCAGGAAGGAGTAGATAATATCGATGAAATTCTGGAAGTGGCAGATGGTGTAATGGTGGCCCGTGGTGACTTGGGTATTGAAGTTCCACAGGAACGTATCCCGGGAATCCAGCGTGTATTGATTCGCAAATGTATTTTGGCAAAGAAGCCGGTAATCGTTGCTACTCAGATGCTCCATACGATGATAAATAACCCTCGTCCGACTCGTGCGGAAGTGACTGATATTGCTAATGCAATCTACTATCGTACAGATGCATTGATGTTGAGTGGGGAAACTGCTTATGGTAAGTATCCGGTAGAGGCAGTGAGGACAATGACTAAGATTGCTGCCCAGGCTGAAAAAGATAAATTGGAGGAAAATGATATCCGTATTCCATTGGATGAGAATAGTAATGATGTTACGGCATTCCTTGCTAAACAGGCAGTGAAGGCTACTTCTAAACTAAAAATACGTGCCATTATTACTGATAGCTATAGCGGACGTACTGCCCGCAATCTGGCAGCTTTCCGTGGAAAGTATCCGGTGTTGGCTATCTGTTATAAAGAAAAGACGATGCGTCATTTGGCTTTGTCTTATGGTGTGGAAGCTATCTATATGCCGGAATTGGCTAACGGACAGGAGTATTACTTTGCAGCATTGCGCCGTTTGTTGAAAGAAGGTCGTTTACAGCCTTCTGATATGGTTGGTTATTTGAGTAGTGGTAAGGCGGGAACGAAAACATCATTCCTTGAAATTAATGTAGTGGAAGATGCATTGGAGCATGCAGGGCAGACTGTATTGCCTAATAACAACCGCTATCTGTAATTTGTAAGAGCTAGTTTTATGCAGGAAACCGAATCGATAGACGAATATATTTTGCAGCATATTGATCCCGAGAGCGATTATTTAAAATCGCTCTACCGGGATACACATGTAAAACTGCTCCGTCCTCGTATGGCTTCCGGGCATTTGCAGGGACGGATGCTGAAAATGTTTGTAGAAATGATTCGGCCCCGTCAGATATTGGAAATAGGAACGTATAGTGGCTATTCTGCCCTTTGTCTGGCGGAAGGTCTGGCCGAAGGTGGAATGTTGCATACGTTTGAGATCAATGATGAACAAGAGGATTTTACCCGTCCATGGTTGGAAAAATCACCATTTGCCGATAAAATTCGTTTTTATATAGGTGATGCTTTAGAACTTGTTCCGCGTTTAGGTGTTACCTTTGATATGGCTTTTATTGATGGTGATAAGCGTAAGTACATTGAATATTATGAGATGACGTTGGCGCATCTATCTGCAGGCGGATATATCATTGCTGATAATACTTTGTGGGACGGTCATGTTCTCGAACAGCCTCGCAACACGGATGCACAGACGATTGGTATTAAAGCCTTCAATGATTTGGTGGCGGAAGATGTGCGAGTGGAAAAAGTGATATTGCCTTTACGTGACGGGTTAACGATTATAAGAAAAAAGTAAGATAAAAGAGTAGATTTATGGAAACAACCAGACAGAATAAGATATCTCGCCTGTTGCAGAAAGAACTAAGTGAGATATTCCTGCTTCAAACAAAGTCCATGCCGGGCACACTGGTCTCTGTTAGTGCAGTTCGTATCAGTCCTGATATGAGTATTGCCCGTGTTTACCTCAGTGTTTTTCCTTCGGAGAAAGCAGAAGAGATGGTGAAGAATATCAATAACAATATGAAATCCATCCGCTATGAGCTTGGAACTCGTGTGCGTCACCAGTTGCGCATCATTCCCGAGCTGAAATTCTTTGTGGATGATTCATTGGATTATATTGAGAAAATAGATTCATTGCTGAAGTGAAATAATTCATTGCAGAGGTGAACTTCCCTTTTTATATAGCCAAGCGTTATCTTTTCTCAAAAAAAAAGCATAACGCTATTAATATCATATCCGGTATTTCCGTATGTGGGGTAGCTCTTGCTACGCTTGCTTTGGTTTGCACTCTTTCCGTTTTTAATGGTTTTCAGGATATGGTCGCCAGCTTTTTTACGGCTTTTGACCCGCAGTTGAAAATTACGGTCCGTGAAGGAAAAGTCTTTGATGCGCAAGATAAGCGGATTCGTGCTGTCTGTGCACTTCCTGAAGTAGAGGTGTTTACAGAAACACTCGAAGAAAATGCAATGGTGCAATACAAGGATCGGCAAGCTATGGTTGTATTAAAAGGCGTGGAGGATAACTTTGAAGAACTGACTGCTATAGACAGTATACTCTATGGTGCAGGTGAATTTCTTCTTCATGACTCTATTGTGAACTACGGGGTCATGGGAGTGGAACTGGTTGCGACTTTGGGTACAGGCTTGGAATTTGTTGATCCTCTTCAGGTCTATCTACCCAAGCGAAATGCCAAAGTGAACATGGCAAATCCCGGTGCTTCTTTTAATCGTGATTACCTGTATTCTCCGGGTGTCGTATTTGTTGTGAATCAGCAAGAATATGACGGGAAATATATTCTGACTTCTCTCGATTTCCTCCGTGAGCTTCTGGATTATACAACAGAAGTCTCTGCGATGGAATTGAAATTGAAACCTAATGTAAATATTTCATCTGTACAATCCAAAATTGAAAATATATTAGGTGATGATTTTGTAGTTCAAAACCGTTATCAGCAGCAGGCAGATGTTTTCCGTATTATGGAGATAGAGAAATTAATCTCTTATTTGTTTCTCACTTTTATCTTAATGATAGCCTGTTTCAATGTAATTGGTTCCCTTTCTATGCTAATTCTGGATAAGAAAGACGATGTAGTGACTTTGCGAAGTCTTGGAGCCAGCGATAAACTTATTTCTCGGATATTCCTTTTTGAAGGTCGTTTAATTTCTCTTTTCGGTGCTATTTCCGGTATTGTTTTAGGATTAATCCTATGTTTTATCCAACAGAAATTCGGTATAATTTCATTGGGAGGCGGTGGTGGTACTTTTGTTGTAGACGCCTATCCTGTCAGTGTTCACGCTTGGGATATCGTACTAATTTTTATCACAGTTTTAGCAGTTGGTTTTCTCTCTGTATGGTATCCTGTACGTTATTTAAGTAAGAGACTTTTATAGTTAAATGGTAATGTTCTTATTATAGCCACTTTTCTATAATTGATAACTTTTAATTCCTTTTTGTGGTGTTTTATTTTTATATTTGATATGATACTGCTATATTTGGCTCAATTTTGTTAATTGAAAATAATCTATAAATACTTCTGTGAAACTTGAGAATAATGAAATAAGTAGAATAGTAGACGGTGATGAAATTGCTTTCAACCGTTTTATGGAGCATTATTCTTCGCGTTTATATCACTATACATTTGCGTTACTTGGTCAAAAAGAGTCGGCTGAAGAGATTGTGAGTGATGTTTTTTTTGAAGTTTGGAAAAATAGAAAAAGTCTGGCTGAAATTGGCAATATGAATGCTTGGATCCAGACAATAACCTATCGAAAAGCGATTTCTTTTTTGAGGAAGGAGACTGGAAAGTATGAATTGTCATTTGATGATATCGAAGATTTTACTTTTGAGCCGGTTCAGTCTCCAGCCGAAGAGATGATTAGTATGGAAGAAATGGCTAAAATTAATGATGCTATTCAACAACTTCCTCCCAAGTGTAAACATGTCTTTTTCTTAGCAAAAATAGATGGTCTGCCCTATAAAGACATTGCAGAAATGTTGAATATATCTGTGAAGACTATCAATAACCATATTGCTTTTGCGTTAGATGAAATTTCTAAAAGATTGAATATAAAATCTCGTAAGAACTAATCCTTTTAACTCTCTGTTTATTAGTATTTTGCTTCTTGTATAACTAACTCGCTTCTATTTATTCTCTAAGAAAAATGAAAAAAAAATATTTTTGACTAGGAGATTTTTTCTTTAGTTGCGTCTTTATCTATAGAACAACATTAAAAAAGGATTATGAGCTTGAAAGAATACCATCGTCTCGCAGATTTGTTTAGTAAATTGAATTCTCAACAAAAAATTGAGGATGATTTTACTTCTATGCCTGATGGTGAGAGATTGAGATTCTTTTGGGAAAATTGTACGCAGGAAAAGATTGATCCATCTTATATTGTAGAGAGGACTCGACAAAAGATGCGAAAAGATGCTATGAAGCGCAGGAAGAAATACTTCTTAGTTGCTTCAGCTTCTATTGCAGCTTCTTTCTTGATTTGTTTTTCTACAATTTATTTTTTGAGTCAAAATGGGACTACTAATTTAGACTTTCAGGCTATTGCCGAAGAAATGGATAGCCGTTCTGTTCAGGAAGTGACTCTTATTACTGCCAAAGAGCAGCTTAATTTAGATGAAAATGCTTTCATTAAGTATTCAAAAGAAGGAAAGGTTGCTGTTAATTCGCAAGTAATAAAGGAGAAAGAAGAAAAAATTAAAGAAGAGCAAGAATATAACCAATTGCTTGTTCCTGCTGGAAAAAGGGCGAGAGTTGAGTTGTCTGATGGGACTCGATTGATAGTTAATTCTCAATCAAAAGTGATTTATCCTCGTCGTTTTGAAGGGGATATTCGTAAAATTTATGCTCAAGGAGAGGTTTTTCTGGAAGTTGCACATGATAAGAAGCATCCTTTTATAGTGGAGTCTGATGATTTTAAACTGCAGGTGTTAGGTACGAAATTTAATATTTCGAATTATAAAGGAGGGGCAACTAATATTGTATTGGTAGAGGGTGCGGTAGAAGTTACCGATAAGAATGAAAAGAAAGCACGTTTGAATCCTAATGATTTGTTGAATATAGCTAATGGTACAATTGCTTATCAAAAGCAGGTCGATGTAGCAGAATATATTAGTTGGGTAGAGGGAATAATGCTATTGAACGGTAATGATTTGTCGCAAATTATTCAAAGGTTAAGCATTTATTATGGCATACCTATTCAATGTGATCCAATTATTGGTAAAGAAAAAGTGTATGGGAAATTAGATTTGAAAGATGATATAGATGAAGTGATTGAATGCATTCAGCAAACCCTGCCATTCACGATCGAAAAAAGTGATACTAGTATATATTTAAATAAATAATTTTTTTTAATTAATCTTTTAAACATGTTTGCCTATGAAGAACAGACAACCATAATGACACAAAAAAATCGGATAAATATTGCCGTATTTACCCGATAGTAATTCCTTAGTTAAATCAATAAATCCAAAATTGTTAACCTAAAAAGAAATTTTTATGGTAAAGAAAACTATTTTTTTACACTTAAAGAAAAGACTTAAGCTTTTTTGCATTATAAACGTCTTTTTTATGATTCCATTTTCTTCATTCGGTACTAATTCTATTAGTTGGAATTCCGAAGAAGATCTATTCTCAGTACAGTATGAGAATGCTACAGTTAAAGATATCTTAGATTATATCGAAAAACATAGTAAGTATATTTTTATTTACTCTGCTAATGTTCAGAAAAATCTGAATAATAAAGTCTCCATTTCAGTTTCCAATAAGAAAATAGATGCTGTATTAAAAGAGTTGTTCTCAGAGATAGGACTGAATTATAAGATGTCGGGAAGACAAATTACTATTTCTGTACCAGAAGCTCCTAAAATACAGCAAACTACACAACAAAAGGGTATTAAGGTAACAGGTAACGTTTCAGATGAAAAAGGTGAGCCTTTGATTGGTGTAACAATCATTCTGAAAAATGATTCTACAGTACATGCATTGACAGACATGAATGGTAATTATAGTATTACTGTTCCTGAAAGAAAGTCTGTGCTTTCTTTCCGTTATATTGGTTTTGTTCCTAAAGAAGAGGTGGTTAATAACCGGAAGGTTGTTAATGTACAAATGGTAGAAGATGTTGGTCAATTAGATGAGGTTGTAGTGGTGGCCTATGGCGCACAAAAGAAAGAGTCTGTTGTTGGTTCTATCACGACGATTGAACCTGCTAAGTTAAAAGTTTCTACAACTCGTTCAATAAGTAATAATCTGGCTGGTACAGTTGCCGGTGTATTAGCTGTGCAACGTTCTGGTGAACCGGGATATGATAACTCTTCTTTCTGGATTCGTGGTATTAGTACATTCCAGGATGCTGGACAAAACCCATTGGTTTTGATTGATGGTATAGAACGCGATCTGAATAATATTGATCCTGAAGAGATAGAATCTTTTTCTGTGTTGAAAGATGCTGCTGCGAGTGCTGTTTATGGAGTCCGGGGAGCTAATGGTGTTATTTTAATTAATACGAAGCGTGGACAAGTTGGTAAACCTCGTGTGACTGTAAAGGCTGAATTTGCAGCTACACAGCCAGTTAAACTTCCTGAGTATTTAGGCGCAGCAGATTATATGCAGGTCTTGGATGATATTTTGATAGATACAGGGCAACAAGCTAAGTATACGGATCGTATTGCAAAAACTCGTGCAGGTTATGATCCTGATTTATATCCAGACGTGAATTGGATGGATGCAATTGCAAATGATTATGCTTCGAATCAGCGTGTAACAGTAGATATTTCTGGTGGTACAGAGACATTACGTTATTCTTTTGTTGCTGCTGCGTATAATGAACGTGGTATTTTGAAACGTGATAAAAGCTATGATTGGGATCCTACTATTAAATTGCAGCGTTATAACGTGCGTTCTAATGTGGATTTGAAATTGAGTCCTACTACGCAATTACGTTTTAATATTGGTGGATATTTGCAAGATAGAAATTCTACTACGAAAGATATATCTCAAATTTTCCAGAAAGCGTTCGTTGCTGTTCCTCATGCTTTTCCTGCACAGTATTCCAGTGGTCAAATACCGACAACAGAGGAGCCAAACGTTTGGGCATGGGCTACTCAAAGTGGATATAAAAGAAGAAGCGACAGTAAGATTGAAACACTGTTTTCGGTAGAACAAGATTTGAAATTCTTCCTTCCCGGATTGAAAGTAAAAGGAACATTCTCATTTGACAGGTTTTCTTCGGGTACTGTTTCTCGTGGAAAGACGCCAGATTACTATGTACCTGCTACAGGACGTGATGATGAAGGTAACTTGATTATAGCATCAAAATCCAATGGCACTAATTTCTTGGATTATTCAAAAAGCGGTGACTATGGAAATAAGAGTGTATATATGGAGGCTACTTTGTCTTATGACCGTACATTCGCTGATAAACATTCCGTTGCTGCAATGCTATTGTTTAATCGTCGTAATTATGATGATGGAAGTAAGTTGCCATACCGTAATCAAGGGTTGGCAGGACGTGCGTCTTATACCTATGCAGGCAAATATGTAGGTGAATTTAATTTTGGCTATAATGGTTCTGAAAATTTTGCCAAAGGCAAACGTTATGGCTTTTTCCCTTCAGGAGCAATTGGTTGGATTGTATCGGAAGAGGCATTTATGCAACCATTGCGTAAGGTCATATCTAAATTGAAATTACGTGCGTCTTATGGTCAGGTAGGTAATGCTAATTTAGGTGGACGCCGATTTGCATACCTTTCTACAATTACCGATGACTATGATACATTAAACATGTATAAATGGGGATTGGATAGCAGCTATGGCTTGACTGGTATGGCTGAAGGTGAGTTTGCAGTACAAGATCTGACATGGGAGATTGTTAATAAGATGAATTTGGGGGTTGAGCTAGGCTTCCTAAATGGTATGATTGATTTGCAATTAGATTATTTCGATGAACGTCGTAAAGATATATTTATGCCACGTGAGTCTGTTCCGATGACAGCTGGATTTATGAAGCAGCCTTGGAAGAATTTTGGAAAAGTGACTAATCAGGGTGTAGAGGTTTCTTTAAATGTTAATAAACAGTTTGGCAAAGACTTATTTGTCAGCTTAATGGGAACATTTACCTATGCTCATAATGAAATAACAGAAAAGGATGAACCTAGTGCAGTAGTTGGTACTAACCGTGCTGAAACAGGACATCCGGTAGGACAATTAACAGGCTATATAGCAGAAGGTTTATTTACAGAAGACGATTTTGAAGATGTAAGTACAGGTAAACTGAAAAAAGGAATTCCGACTCAAAGTTTTGTAAGTAAATTACGTCCGGGAGATATCAGATACAGGGATGTTAATGGTGATGGTAAAGTGGACGTATTTGATAAATCTCCAATTGGAGGAACAAAAGATCCGGAGATAGTATATGGCTTTGGACTGAATATGAAATATAAGAATTTAGATTTTGGGGCTCTCTTTCAAGGGATAGGTCGTAGTTGGAATATATTAGGATCAAGTATTATTCCGGGTGCTAATAGAGGAGTAACAGGCAATATGTTTACTAATGCAAATGATCGTTGGACTGTAGACAACCCAAGTCAGAATGTATTTTATCCGCGTTTGGATGATGGTATAAATAGTAATAATAACCAACCATCTACATGGTGGCTGCGGAATATGAGTTTTTTACGTTTAAAAAACATTGAACTCGGTTACTCTTTACCAAAGAGTTTGTGGAGAAATACTACAGTTATATCAGGCATTCGTCTTTTCGTGAGAGGGACAAATCTTTTGACATTCTCAAAATTTGATTTGTGGGATCCGGAAGTCGAAAATACTACAGGGGCTGCGTACCCAATTATGAAATCGTTATCTGCAGGTTTTGAAATTAAATTCTAATAATAGCGCATATGAAAAATAGCATATTAAAATTTATAGTACTAAGTATTATTACGACATTTGCTTTTTCTTCTTGTTCTGATTATCTGGATAAGCAACCAGATGACCAGTTGGACTTAGAATCAGTATTTGAGAATAAAAAGAATATGGAACGTTGGCTGGCATATATTTATCGCGGCCTACCTGAATATTATACTTATGATGGTCCCGATGCCATAGCTGATGAACTGATTCCTTCGGTTGGTTGGGAAGCGCAAGGATTTAAAGCCATTCAATATCAAAAAGGTAACTGGACAGCAGACAATCCCGGGGTAATTACTTATTGGAATACTTATCCCAAATATATCCGTTCTGCTTATTTGTTTATTAAACATGCTCACCCATTGGAGGCTGTACCGGCTGAAGAAGTAGACTTTATGAAAGCTGAATGCCGTTTCTTTATAGCTTATTATAATTCTATGATGGCTATAGCTTATGGTTCAGTTCCTATTATTCGCGAGGCTAGTGAAAGTACTTCGGCTGATGATCTGATGTTGAAACAAGAGCCGTTTTATAATGTAATTGATTGGGCAGATCAAGAAATGTTAGAAGCTTCAAAACAATTGCCTGCAACTCAAACTGAAGATAAGAAATATGGCCGTGTGACTTCTGTTGGATGTTTGGCAATGCGTGCGCGTATGTTATTGTTTGCTGCAAGTGATTTGGTGAATGGTAATCCTGCATTGGCGAATATAAAAAATATCGATGGAACTCCTATTTTTAATTCTGCACATGATCCGGAACGTTGGAAAAGGGCAGTGGATGCTTGTAAGTTGGTTATAGATGAAGCAGAAGCGGCAGGATATCATTTGCATTATGAATATTTGGATAACGGTGATATTGATCCTTTTCTTTCTTATCAGAATGCAGTCATGAAGAGATGGAATGAAGCCAATAGAGAATTACTGTTTGTCCGTACAATGGATTCTGGTGGATGGTATGATAAGAACTGTATCCCGCGCGGTTTGGGTATTAATGGAGTGGGAGCGATCGGAATAACTCAATCTTTGGTTGATGCTTTTTTTATGAGAAACGGTCAAAGACCTATTGTAGGCTATAATTCGGATGGCTCTCCTAAAATTAACCCTGATGCTAATTATTCAGAAGCAGGTTTTAGTACGCAAAAAGAGACTTATTCTACAAAATGGCAGTATGGTTCCTCGGAAGGAGATCGTAATAAAGATGAAAATGTAGTTGTAGATGCCAATACATATAAAATGTATTGTGACCGGGAACCTCGTTTTTACATTTCAGTATTGCATAATGAACAATGGCATATTGGTGGTAAGAGAAATACTGATTTTTATATGGATGGTAAAGATGGTGGTCCTTCTCATGACGCTCCATGGAGTGGCTATCTGGTACGTAAGAGGGTGGACCCATCTGCAAACCCTAAAGAAGGCAGTGGAGATTACAAGAATCGCCATGGTGCATTATGTCGTTTAGCAGAGGTATATTTAAGTTATGCTGAGGCGTTAAATGAATATAGCATTGAGAAGGGGACTTATACTGCTAATCAAAAAGAGATTTTGAGATATGTCAATTTGATTCGTGAGCGTGCGGGTATTCCCGAATATAGTGTTTCATCTGAAGAAGGAAAGATAACAGCTCCATCAGATCCTGTAGAAATGCGTGAGTTAATTCGTCAGGAAAGGCGCGTGGAATTAAATTGTGAATCTGGACTTCGTTTCAATGATCTGCGTCGCTGGAAATTAGCCGAGAATGTATTGGACGGTGATTTTTATGGTATGAATGCTTATATTAAAGTATCCGATGCAGACTATAGAAATAAATATTATACTCGTACTGTATATCAGACACGTAAGTTTATAAGTTATTGGTGGCCTATTCCACAGGATGATATTGATAAGAATTGGAATTTGGTACAAACTCCTGATTGGACGGTCGGGAACCAATAAATAGTTATAATATTAATATATTGAATATAGATATGAAAAACGGATATATATTTAAGAAGAACCTTTTACGGTTCTTCTTCCTGACACTTGCTTCGTGTTTCATGGTAGCATGCAATGATGATGACGATGCTACTAATTTGCTCGATGATCGTACAAGTTTGGTTCTTACTCCTTCTGATTATGAAATAGAACTTAAAGAAGATACCCCGGATGAGGTTGCATTGACGTTAAACTGGACGGAAGCTGCTCCAATAGGCACTGACTATTATATTTCCTATCTTTATAAAATGGATCTGGAAAATAACAGTTTTGGAACAAACACAATGATAAGAGAGTATATTGATGATGATTTTTCTAAAAGTTATACTCATAAAGAATTGCAGAATTTATTGGTGTCAAAGTGGAAACAGCATCCTGGTGATTTGGTAAAGTTACAAGCCCGTATTATCGGTTCTGTAGAAGGGCCTAAGTTTGTAAAACCCGAAGTCTCTACAGTTACTATAAAAGTAAAGATGTATTCTGAAAAGACTTTTGTTGCAGATCATCTTTATATGTCAGGAACAGCTGTTAATGGCGAAGATATTGAAATCTTGCCAATGGAAAGTCAACCGAAGCGTTATGTTTCCATTTGTGACTTGAAGGCAGGTAATCTTCACTTCCCGATTGTCTGGAAAGATGAAAATAAGATTAATGCCATTTCACCAGTTGCTGCAGAACAACAGGTTACTGATGGAGCAATGGAAGCTAAAATTAAGGGGATAGATAATGCTGGATATTGGGTTATTCCTGAAGATGGACAGTATCGTGTAGTGGTAGATTTTGAAGCACGTACCGTTACTATAGGTTTGGCTAGCAATTTTATAGAAGCTGATAAGATTTATATTGCTGGAACTTGTGTTAGTGAAGATGTAGAGATGACTCGCACTATAGAGGATGAAAATCAATATGCGTTCCACGCAGAACTGCAAGAAGGTACTATTTATTTCCCAATCTTGTTTAATGGACAGAAAGATATGGCTATTGCTCCGGAAGAATCGGGAGATTTTACCGATGGTACAGCAATGAATATCTCAACAATGAGCCCGGAAGCAGCTGCACTTGCTTATCATTGGAATATTAAGACTGCAGGTGTTTATCGTATTGTGATTAATATAAATACTAAGAAAATTACCATTTACTCCCCCGAAACAGATCCTAAACCAATGGTTGTTACGTGGACATGGAACAATAATACGGTGACTACTACTATTGAAAGAGTCTTTATTTGGGGACCATACGATGGATGGGCTAAAGATGGCACTGGTGATACAGGATTCACGATGGCTCATTCTATGGCACCTAGTTTGGCAAATCCTTATTTGTTTATATACAAAGGGGAGGAGTTACCCAGAAAGAATTCCATTAAAGATAAAGATGGAAATGCACATCCGGGTGGATTGAATTTTAAAGTTGGACCGCAAAGTGCCGGTTGCTATACCTTTGGCTCAACAGCAGATGCCATCAGAGGATCTTATGATGGTTGTCTTGATATTGCAGAGAGTGACTACAATCAAAAGCAGACTGTAGTCGGAGGTCAAGCTAACAATCGCTATGCATTCTTTAGTGTACCTGTAGGAGTTAATTACATAGAATTAAATATTAAAGAACTGACAGTATTCTTTGATAAGAGATAATCAAACAGGATAAAATTAAGAGTGCTATATCAATCTTGTGATTTTTATATAGATAAAGAGAACAATGATATAGCACTCTTTAAAAATCAATTAGTAGTATGGTTGTAAGAAAGATTAGTTATTATAGGGTAATTGTGTCTCTCTGTCTGTTTGTATTCCTTTTATCTCCCGCTTTTGGAGACGAGAATTCAGCCATTTCATTAGATAAGGAACTATCAGAGAATAGTATAGTTACTATTCAACCTGATTCTATGCGTATTCTCCATAACCCACTTACAGGGTGGGTGCTCTATGCAAGTATGGGAGTGGATGCTGCGGATTTTTGGGCACAGTATGACCATATATATATTCCTGAACTGGGACACAATGTTAGCGTGACAGATTATGCTCATACGCTTTATATTCGCGCTAGCTGGACAGATTTTAATCCACAGGAAGATGTATATGGTTGGAAAATTGATTCTAATTTAAGAGCATATATTGAAGGAGCTTATCAGCGAAATATGCGTTTGGCATTTCGTGTTGTTGTTGATAGTCGTGATAAGAGAACAGAATTTACTCCTCAATTTGTAAAAGATGCCGGTGCAAAAGGGTTTATGAATAAAGGTAAATGGTCACCTTATTCTGACGATCCTGTTTTTCAGAAGTACTATACTAAATTTGTTAAAGCCTTAGCTGCAGATTTCAATAATCCTTCGAGGGTTGAATTTATAGATGGATTTGGGCTTGGGAAATGGGGGGAATATCATACAATGATTTATTCGACAGGTGATGATACCCCAAAGAAAGCAGTTTTCGATTGGGTTACAGATATATACTCTCAAGCTTTTGATAAAGTTCCGGTGGTAATTAACTACCATAGATGGATTGGTGCGGGAAAAGATTGGGTAGATGACGAACACTTTGCTGCTGACAGTGAAGAAATGTTGGAAGAAGCAATCAAGAAAGGATATTCATTACGCCATGATGCATTTGGGATGACAACCTATTATGGCAGTTGGGAGCGTAGGTTTGCAAAAAAATACCGTAATATATGCCCCATTATTATGGAAGGTGGCTGGATTGTCAAATCACATAGTTATTGGCAGGATCCTAGAGGATATCGCAAGAATTCACACGAGGACGTAAGACGCGGTGAGTTTGACGACAGCAAAGAGGCACATGTTAATATGATGGACTTTCGTTTTGGCGATACAGAGTCTTGGTTTAAAGATGCTTTTGATTTAGTACGTCGATTCCTTCGGGAAGGCGGGTATAGACTCTATCCTAATGAAATCTCTTTGCCGTTGGAAGTCTCTAAAAAAGTAACTCCGACTATAAAACATTGCTGGAACAATCTGGGATGGGGGTATTGTCCTACTAATATTCCGCAATGGAATCAAAAATATAAAGTAGCTTTTGCTTTGCTTGATTCTGAAACGAATGAAGTGCGATACACATTTGTAGATATGAATACAGATTTATCCAAGTGGATAAAAGGGAGTCCCACCGAATATGTATTTAAACCTAATATGTCCAAAGTTGAGAAAGGTACTTATGTTTGGGCTGTGGGCTTAGTTGACCGGAGTAATAAAGAACTCATAGGGCTGGATATTGCCGCAAAAGGTGATATATTGAATTCGGGGTGGTTAAAATTGTCGAAAGTAAGCATAAATAAATAAGAGCTATAGGTATGAAGATCAATTTTCAAAATATGTGCAGTTTGAGAAAAATAAGTTGTGGGCTTATTTTTTCTATGGCTATATCATTAGTCGCTTGCGGCAGTGATAATGATGAAGGAGGCGATGATAATGGTGATGATGGTTTGGTAGAAGATACTTCTATTCCAGGGAACAGCATTATCACTGTAAAGCAGAATCGAAATATCATTTTGCATAATCCTCTTTCCGGTTGGGTATTATATGCGGGTATTGGTGATGGTTTATCTTCCACATTTTGGCAGGATTATGATAATTTCCCATCATCAGAAGGTACTGTAAAGGTTTCTGATTATGCAAATACCTTATACCTTCGTGGTGCTTGGGCTGATTTTAATCCTGAAGAAGGAAAATATGCATGGAATTCCGATTGTGATACTCCTTCGGCTAAGCGACTGAAGATGTTGATAGAGGGGGCCAAACAAAGAAATATGAAATTAGCCTTCACTTTTGTGGTGGATAGTCGTGATAAGCACTATAATTTTACTCCGAATTTTGTAAAAGAAGCTGGCGCGAAAGGGTATGAAACACAAACAGGTTCAGTAAAAGTATGGTCTCCCTATCCGGACGATCCTATTTTCCAGAAATATTATGAAAAATTCATTAGGGCTTTGGCTAAGGATTTTAATGATCCCGATAAAGTTCAATTTGTAAGTGGTTCAGGATTTGGAAAATGGGGAGAATATCATAGTGTATGGTACTATCAGGTACGTGAGTTGGGTAAGCCGGAGCTGCCGACTCGTGAGGCTGTTTTTGATTGGGTTACCGATTTATATTCTCAAGTATTTGACAAGGTTCCTGTGTTTGTAAATTATCATCGTTGGATAGGTACAAGTAAAGAATGGGATGGCAATAATTATGATAAGGATACTGAAAGATTAATAGGAAAAGCAGTAGCTAAAGGATATTCATTACGTCACGATGCATTTGGTATGAAAACTTATTATTCTACCTGGGAACGCAATTTTATAGCTAAGTGGAAGTATCTGGTTCCTGTAGTAATGGAAGGTGGCTGGGTGAAAACCTCTCATGGAAACTCGATTCAGGGAGATGGATATGCTAATTATGCGGAAGTACGTCAAGGTGAGTTTGATGAGGCTAAAATAGCCTGCGTCAATATGATGGATTTACGCTATAATTCAGACTTGCATAATGGAGAAACCTATTCATGGTTTAATGAAGCTTTCCAATTAGTTAAACAATTCTGCACAGAAGGAAGCTATCGCTTATTTCCTGATAGAATTTCTTTGCCTACAACTGTCTCTAATGGTAAACAGATTGAAATAGCGCACCGTTGGAATAATTTTGGTTGGGGATATTGTCCGACAAATATTCCCCAGTGGAAGAATAAGTATAAAGTAGCTTTTACTTTATTGGATACCAAAAATGATAAGCCTATGTATGTATTTGTCGATGGGGAGCCGGAAGCTTGTGATTGGGTGAAAGGTACGGCTAAATCATATACGTTTACAACCCAGGTTGAAGGAGTAAAGGCAGGTAAATACATGTGGGCTGTTGGTATTGTTGATACGACAAAACAGAATGAGATTGGGATTCACCTTGCTGTGAAGAACAATGTAACATCTGCCGGATGGTTGAAATTATTTGAAGTTACCGTTCGGTAAATCATAATCAATAGGTACGAGATACATTAATTATTGGAAATTGAAATCAAGTAATCTTGGTTTACTTGATTGGTGAGGGCTTTCCAGGCTTAGTTGGGCTGTTGGCAGGTCATAGTTCTCTGGCTCGTTGGGGATATATATCCAAGGTGCTAGCCATATATATACAACATATTGGATCTATATATCCAGCATGTTGGGCATATATGTCCAATAAATAGATTCTAAGTGGTTGGTACTTAGTTAAATGATAAGTGCATTGAATGGCTGGAATAAGTATCTGCTTACGTATTGCTTGATATACATTTGAAAAATAGAAATAATAACTAATCGACGAAAACATAGATGAGAAAAAAAGTTTTGATTTGGGGAATGTGCCTATTGGGAGTCACACATTCTCTTTCGTCAAAAGATAAAAATAGTATTCCTTTATACAAGGATGCCAAAGCTCCAATTGAAAAACGTATTGATGATCTGATATCGCGTATGACATTGGAGGAAAAGGTTTTGCAGCTAAACCAATATACATTGGGACGAAATAACAATGTGAATAATGTTGGAGAAGAAGTAAAAAAAGTACCGTCAGAGATTGGTTCTTTGATTTACTTTGATATAAATCCCGAGTTGCGTAATAGTATGCAGAAAAAAGCGATGGAAGAATCTCGTTTGGGTATTCCTATCATTTTTGGCTACGATGCTATTCATGGATTTCGTACTATATACCCCATTTCGTTGGGGCAGGCCTGTTCCTGGAATCCGGGATTGGTAGAACAAGCATGTGCGGTATCTGCACAAGAAGCCCGTATGTCCGGGGTTGATTGGACTTTTTCTCCAATGATCGACGTGGCACGTGATCCTCGATGGGGACGTGTAGCTGAAGGATATGGTGAAGACCCTTATACAAATGGAGTGTTTGCTGCAGCTTCGGTGCGTGGGTATCAGGGAGATGATATGTCAGCAGAGAATCGTATAGCTGCTTGTCTGAAACACTATATTGGCTATGGTGCTTCGGAGGCTGGGCGAGATTATGTTTATACAGAAATTTCAGCTCAAACTCTTTGGGATACTTATCTACTGCCCTATGAGATGGGAGTGAAAGCAGGTGCAGCAACTTTGATGAGCTCTTTCAATGACATCAGCGGAGTTCCTGGGTCAGCTAATCATTACACAATGACTGCGATATTGAAAGAACGTTGGAAACATGATGGCTTCATTGTGTCTGACTGGGGGGCTGTGGAGCAGTTAAAGAATCAGGGATTAGCCGCTACAAAGAAAGACGCTGCTTGGTATGCTTTTAATGCGGGGCTTGAAATGGATATGATGTCTCATGCCTACGATCGTCATCTGAAAGAGCTTGTAGAGGAGGGTAAGGTAACAATGGCACAAGTTGACGAATCAGTCCGTCGAGTATTGCGTGTAAAATTCCGTCTTGGTTTGTTTGAACGTCCTTATACTCCGGTTACCAATGAGAAGGATCGTTTTTTCCGTCCGCAAAGTATGGCTGTTGCCGCTCAACTGGCAGCAGAATCAATGGTGCTGTTGAAAAATGACAATCAGATATTACCCCTTACAAACAAAAAAAGAATTGCCGTAGTAGGTCCAATGGCCAAAAATGGTTGGGACTTATTGGGTTCCTGGTGTGGACATGGAAAAGATACGGATGTGGAAATGCTCTATGATGGGTTGGCTGCCGAGTTTGGAGGAGAAGCCGAATTACGTTATGCAATGGGGTGTAAACCGCAGGACAATGACCGTTCAGGTTTTGCTGGAGCATTGGACGTTGCTCGTTGGTCTGATGTAGTAATTGTTTGTTTGGGTGAGATGCTTACCTGGAGTGGTGAGAATGCTTCTCGTTCTACGATTGCTTTGCCGCAGATTCAGGAAGAATTAGTAAAAGAACTAAAGGAGGCTGGTAAACCTATTATATTGGTGCTTTCTAATGGACGCCCTTTGGAGTTAAATCGCATGGAACCTCTTTGTGATGCTATATTGGAGATATGGCAACCGGGAATAAATGGTGCGCGTTCAATGGCAGGAATTTTATCCGGGCGTATTAATCCTTCGGGAAAACTAGCCATTACTTTTCCGTATTCAACAGGGCAAATTCCTATTTATTACAATCGTCGTAAAAGTGGGCGTTGGCATCAGGGATTTTATAAAGATATTACTAGCGATCCATTTTATTCATTTGGGCATGGTTTGAGTTATACGGAGTTTCAGTATGGTGTTGTTACTCCTTCAAACACAACTGTGAAACGTGGTGAAAAGCTTTCAGTAGAAGTGACGGTAACCAATGTGGGAAAACGTGACGGCGCTGAAACAGTACATTGGTTCATCTCTGACCCTTATTGTTCAATTACTCGTCCGGTGAAGGAATTGAAACATTTCGAAAAGCAATTTATCAAAGTTGGTGAAACAAGAACTTTCCGTTTTGATGTTGATCTGGAGCGGGACTTGGGGTTTGTTGATGGAAATGGAAAACGTTTTTTGGAAGCCGGAGAATATAATATTTGGGTACAGGATCAGAAAGTAAAAATAGAATTGATAGACTAACAATATTTGAAATGAGAAAGATAATAACAACTATTGGCTTGTGCTTGTTGATGATGAATACGCTTGTTGTAGCACAAGAGATAACGTCAGAAGTGGAGCAACGCGCTAGGGAGATTGTATCAAGAATGACTTTGCAAGAGAAAATAGAGTATATCTCCGGATATACAAGTTTTTCCCTGCGTGCAATTCCCCGTTTGGGAATACCTGAAATCAAATTGGCGGACGGACCGCAGGGAATCCGCAATCATGCACCGAAGAGCACTCTTTATCCGTCCGGTATCCTTTCCGCTTCTACTTGGAACCGGGAATTGCTCTATAAATTAGGGCAAGGCTTAGGTCAGGATGCCAAGGCAAGAGGAGTTAATATCCTGCTTGGACCCGGAGTGAATATCTATCGTGCTCCGTTGTGCGGACGAAACTTTGAATACTTCGGTGAAGACCCTTATTTAACAGGCGAGACTGCCAAACAATATATCCTGGGCGTGCAATCGGAAGGAGTCATTGCCACCATCAAGCACTTTGCCGCCAACAATCAGGAATGGAGCCGTCATCATGCCAGTTCGGACATAGACGAGCGTACTTTGCATGAAATTTATTTTCCGGCTTTCCGCAAGGCCATACAGGAAGCGAATGTGGGTGCCGTAATGAACAGCTACAATCTTCTGAACGGCGTTCATGCCACTGAACATAAATGGCTGAATATTGATGTCTTGCGCAATCTTTGGGGCTTCAAAGGTATTCTGATGTCGGACTGGACTTCTGTATATTCTGCTGTCGGAGCGGCTAACGCCGGACTTGACCTCGAAATGCCCAAAGGGCGTTTCATGAATGCCGATAACCTTATCCCCGCCATCAAAACCGGTATGGTGACCGAAGAAATCATCAATCTGAAAGTACAACATATCCTGCAGACATTGATTGCTTATGGTATGCTGGATAAGGAACAGAAAGACAGTCGTATTCCGTTGGATAATCCTTTTTCCCGCCAGACTGCTTTAGAACTGGCACGCGAGGGGGGAGTATTGTTGAAGAATGAAGATAACCTACTACCGTTAAAAGGAAAAACAGCCGTAATGGGACCTAATGCAAATTTGATTCCTACCGGTGGCGGCAGTGGTTTTGTCACTCCTTTTTCTACCGTCACAGTGGCTCAAGGCTTGAAAGATTTGAAGAAAAAGAATCTGGTGCTATTGACGGATGATGTGATTTATGAAGATATTGTCCATGAGTTTTATACTGATGCAAATCGTCAGGTGAAAGGTTTCAAGGTTGAATACTTCAAGAACAAGACGCTTTCGGGGCAACCGGAAGTTGTACGTACGGAGTCTTCTGTTGATTATGACTGGGGATATGGTGCCCCGTTGGACGGTTTTCCGACAGATGGCTTTTCAGTCCGTTGGACGGCCTGCTATGTTCCACAAACAGACGGTCAGTTGAAACTCCACATAGGTGGTGATGACGGTTATCGCTTGTTTGTGAATGACAAACACATTACAGGTGACTGGGGAAATCATTCTTACTCCAGCCGTGAAGTTGAACTTCCGGTTGAGGCAGGTAAGGAATACCGTTTCCGAATTGAATTCTTTGATAATATATCTTCGGCAATCATCCGTTTCAACGCTTATAGCCTTAATGAGGCGAAACTTCGTCAAGGACTTGCTAAAGTGGACAATGTAGTTTTCTGCACAGGCTTCAACAGTAACACGGAAGGTGAGGGCTTTGACCGTCCGTTTGCTTTGCTTCGCTATCAGGAATTGTTTATCAAAAAGATTGCCTCCATGCATCCCAATGTCGTGGTTGTGCTGAATGCCGGTGGCGGTGTGGATTTCACCAACTGGCATGATGCCACAAAAGCTATTCTTATGGCCTGGTATCCGGGACAGGAAGGCGGACAGGCGATAGCTGAAATCCTGACCGGCAAGATTTCTCCAAGCGGAAAGCTACCGATTTCTATCGAAAAGAAATGGGAAGATAATCCGGTGTACGGTAGTTATTACGAGAACTTGAAGGCAGAGATTAAACGTGTAGATTATTCCGAGGGTGTCTTTGTCGGTTATCGTGGATACGACCGTTCGGGAAAAGAACCTTTCTATCCGTTTGGCTACGGATTGTCCTATACCACTTTTGCTTATAGCAATATGGCTGCGGAGAAAACGGGTGAACATCAGGTTACAGTTAGCTTTGATATAGAGAATACAGGTAAGATGGACGCCTCGGAAGTGGCGCAGGTGTATGTGCATGATGTACAGTCCTCTGTCCCCCGTCCTCTGAAAGAACTGAAAGGATATGAAAAGGTATTCTTGAAGAAAGGTGAGAAGAAGCGGATTTCTGTTGTGTTGAATGAGGATGCATTCTCTTTTTACGATACGAATCAGCATCGGTTTGTAGTGGAAAAAGGAGACTTTGAGATTCTTGCCGGTCCTGCCTCCAGTCAATTGCCTTTAAAGACTACGGTTAAACTGTAATGACCAAATCATAAACAAATAAATAGATAATGAAGAAAACACTTTTATTGGGAGTATCTCTGTTATGTTCCATTTTTATAATGGCAACAGAGATTCCTTTTCAAAAAGCAGAAATTAAGTCTATCATGAGAAAAGTTGCGGATTGGCAAATTGCCAATCCGCATCCCGCTCCTGAACATGATGACCTGAACTGGCCGCAAGGTGCTCTCTATGTCGGTATGGTCGATTGGGCTGAATTAGCAGAGAAAGAAGACGGTGATGATACCTACTATAAATGGTTGACCCGTATAGGTCGTCGGAATTGTTGGCAGCCGGACAAGCGGTTTTATCATGCTGATGACATTGCCGTGTCGCAATCTTTTTTGGATTTATATCGCAAGTATAAAGATGAAGCGATGATTGTCCCCACACTGGCTCGTACAGAATGGATTATCAATCATCCTTCTAAAGGCAGTTTCAAATTGGTGGAGGGAGACTTGAAAACTTTGGAACGCTGGACTTGGTGTGACGCCCTCTTTATGGCTCCCCCTGTATATGCCAAGCTGTATATGTTGACCGGAGACAAGAAATACATCAAATTCATGAACCGTGAGTATAAAGCGACTTATGATTACTTGTTCGATAAAGAAGAAAATCTCTTCTACCGTGACTGGCGCTACTTTGATAAGCGTGAATTTAATGGCAAGAAAGTCTTCTGGGGACGTGGTAACGGTTGGGTACTCGGTGGCTTGGTTGAAATATTGAAGGAGTTACCCAAGAAAGATAAGAACCGCAAATTCTATGAAGAACTGTTTGTCAAACTGGCTACACGGGTTGCCGGATTGCAGCATCCCGATGGCTTCTGGCACGCCAGTCTGTTAGACCCTGCTTCTTATCCGTCACCGGAAACCAGTTGTACGACTTTTATAGTGTATTCCATAGCTTATGGCATCAATGAAGGTTTATTGGATAAGGAAACTTATCTTCCTGTGATGATAGAGGGATGGAAGGCATTAGTATCGGCAGTGGGACCGGATGGGAAACTAGGCTATGTACAGCAAATCGGTGCTGATCCGAAGAAAGTGACTCGTGATATGACGGAAGTTTATGGCGTCGGCGCTTTCTTGATGGCGGGTAATGAAATCTACAAAATGGCAAAATAATTTGCGTCTTTATGGAGAGGATCTGTATCAAAACTAAAAAGCCTGTTCTGTAAAGTTCAGGTGGTAGCTGTTAAGTGTAGAAGAGCTATATCAAACTCCGTTTTCAGAGTGATGATGTAGCTTTTCTCATTCTTGGGGGGAATATGCTAATTGATAAAGAAAGTTAATATTATGTAGCTCAACCTATATAACATACAAGAATTCTGCGCCTGTAAATATATAAAATAGTAATCTAATTAAATGGAAGACTTGGAAAGAGAACTTTTGTTGATTTCCAAAGGGGATGAGCTAGCTTTTAATAGTTTCATGAACCGATATTCGAAGAGGTTATACTATCATGCCTTTGGTATTCTTAGTAATAAGGAAATGGCTGAAGAAGTGGTAGGCGATGTTTTCTTTGAAGTGTGGAAACTACGTAAGACGCTTTTGGAAATAGCCAGCATGTTGAGTTGGTTGAATACGATTGTCTATCGTAAATCAATCTCTTATTTGCGCAAGGAGGCAAAGGGCAATCAAGAGATATCTTTTGAGGAGCTTCAGGATTTCTCTTTCCCTGATATGCAAACTCCAATGGACGATATGCTTTCGCGTGAAGAAATACGGTGCTTGAATGAAGCAATCAATAGTTTGCCGCCCAAGTGCAAGCATGTATTCTTTTTGGCTAAATTGGAACAAATGCCTTATGCGGAAATTGCGCATATGTTGCAAATCTCACTTCCTACTGTGAATTACCATATAGGATATGCTATGAATGCTTTGAGAAAGAGACTTGTGAACGGATGATTAGAAAAAAATAGCACTAAAAGAAAAAAATAGAATTTAAACCTATAGATAAATCTAACCTTTGCGTCTTTATAATTAGAAGGGAACTTCTCATGAGAAGATAATAAAAGGGAAAAAGATATTGAAAGGATAAAAAGAATTGAAGATGGATAAAGATATTAATGATTACACATATGGGGATTTGCAGGGCGACATTAAACTGAAGTCGTTTATAGAACATAGTACCCCGCCAGAGATAGATATCTCCGGCATTAAGAAAAAAGCTTTTCTGAAAATGCATCAACAAGAACGTAAATCCAGACAGCGACATGTTTTGATGTATATTGGCTCAGTAGCTGCCACGCTACTTCTTTTAATAGGTATAAAATATATAGTTACAGAGAATGCAATGGACGGTTTGTTCCGCATGGAAGTTACGGAATTGATGACAGATGTATATGATGAAGAGGTAGAGGTGCCTGTCGGCGAAAAGATGACGCTGATGTTGGCTGATGGCACAAGGATCGTAGCCAACTCGCGTACAATTGTCCGTTATCCCAAACGTTTTGATGGCGAGTACCGTGAGGTATATGTGAAGGGTGAGGCTTACTTCGATGTGGCACACGATGCAGAGCATCCGTTTCTGGTTCATTCCGATAATTTTAGAGTGAAGGTACTTGGAACAAAATTTAATGTGAATAATTACGATACTTCGGATTCGCAAGTAGTGTTGGTTCAAGGAGCGGTAGAACTGAAAACGACAAACAATGACCGGGTTCGCATGAAACCGAATGAATTGGTGAGTTTGCAAGAGGGTAGTTTCGCCGAGAAACGGGCAGTGAATACGGACGAATACACTTGTTGGATGCAGGGTATGATTAACCTTGATGGTGAAAGTGTGGAGTCTGTAGCTCAACGGCTCAGCCATTATTATGGAGTGACTATTTTGTTTGACGATGGGATGTCGGCAGATAAATTTTACGGCAAACTAATGCTTGGTGATCGTGTGAGTGAAGCCTTGCAGTCCATTGAAACCATGACGCAAACTCGTATGGAAATTCATGGTGATACGATCTATTTAGTAAAGAAGTAACTGATTTTTTTCGCAGTTGCTACTGACTGAAATAATTACATAAAAACTTATTGTCAACCAATTTGTAATGCCTTTATAGCAAGGTAGAGGAGACTTATATGCCTTCTCGTAAGGAGAAACAATGCTTTTTAATACCATTGGAAAATATGAAAAGATACACTTTGTTACGTACATTTATGCTTTTTATGCCCGTTTTAATACACTGTGGATGGGTTTCAGCGCATGCGCAATCAGCTATGCTTAAAGAAGCGAAGGCACTTGGTCAAACAGTATATTTTGAGCCTGATACTACTTCTGTACTCAAAAATCCCCTAACAGGTTGGGTGATGTATTTGGGACGTGCATGGGATGAAAACTTTTGGCAAACTCACCATTATGATGCTATGCCCGTAAATGGTGGGGATTCCACTGTTCGCGTGAGCGATTACGCCGGTACATGTTACATTCGCATCAATTGGAATATGCTTGAGAGTAAAGAGGGAGATTATGTATGGAACGATCCGGACTCACGTATCTATAAATTGCTTGCTTCGGTGCGTGAACGTGGTATGCGACTGGCTTTCCGTATCAATGTAGACAGCCGCGACCAAGGACAGAACACACCTCTTTATGTGAAGGAAGCCGGTGCGAAAGGTTTTCAAGATCCTAATAATCCCCAAATATGGTCGCCTTATCCTGACGATGCTGTGTTTCAACAGAAATACGAAAAGTTCCTTCAAGCCTTTGCTGTTGCTTTTGACGATCCCGATAAAGTAGATTTTATTGATGCTTATGGGCTTGGTAAATGGGGAGAAGCACATGGCGTGAAGTATAATGACTACTCAAATAAAGTAGAAGTATTCGAATGGATTACCGATACCTATGCAAAAGCTTTCAAACGTGTGCCATTGGTGATAAACTACCATCGTTTGGTGGGAGATACCATCAGCTGGGCAGAACCACACCCTGATAGTAAAAGATTGCTCGAAAGAGCCATTGCCAAAGGATACACCATTCGTCACGACGCTTTTGGCATGACTGGTTACTACGAACAGTGGGAAAAAGATTTTGCCTGTGCTTACCGCTTTCGCTTGCCCATCATTATGGAGGGAGGATGGATTACCGGAGCGCACCACCGTTACTGGATTGATCCTAGTGGCAAGTATCGCCAGGGGCATTCGGAAGATGTGCGCTGGGGCGAGTACGAAGAAAGCCGTAATGCCCATGTCAATATGATGGATCTTCGCATTGGTGATGAAGTAGCCTCGTGGTTTAATAGCTCTTTCGATTTGGTGAAGCGTTTCGAACGTGAGGGAGGATACCGGCTCTATCCCACAGAGGTCAGTTTTGTAAATAAAGCCCGTTCAGGCGAGCGTGTGAGCGTGCAACACAATTGGCGCAATCTGGGTTGGGGATACTGTCCTACCAATATTCCTCAATGGAAAGGAAAATATAAAGTCTGCATCGCTTTGATGGATGACAATCATAACATTGTGAAAAAACAGCTTGCAGATGAGGCTGATCTCTCAACTTGGGTACAAGGGCGTGATGGTCATTATACCACAACTGTCAATTTGGATGGACTTCAAAAGGGAAACTACACTTGGCTTATTGGTTTGGTTGATACAACCAAAGCATGCCAGCCGGGCTTGAAAATGGCGGTCGACAAGAATCTTCTATTTGAGGGATGGTGCAAAGTCGGTAAACTTAAAATCAACAACTAACTGGTAGATTACTCATAAATCGTTATGCAATAAATATTAATTATTAATCTTATATTATGAATCGAAAAACAATCACAACTACGGTGGTAAGCTTAGCAAAAGCTTTCTGTTTGGCTGGACTACTGTCTGTGCCCGCTTATTCTAGCGCGTCGACTGTTTCGTTCGAAAAGGTAAATGGGATGTATATCCTTAAAGCCGAAGATTCGACAGTGAAACAAGTGTTCGACTACATTGAAAAACATAGCCAATATGTTTTTGTCTATGATCAACCTGTAAAAGATCGTCTCAACAACAAAGTGAACATCGAATTGAAAGGAAAGTCGATCGATGCTATTTTGACGGAAGTATGTCGGCTAGCCGATTTGAAATATACCATTCAGAACCGTCAAGTAACCATCACTGCTAATCCTTCTAAAAAGGCTACTACTCAAGTGAAAAAGGCGAAGCGCATCTCTGGTCAGGTAGTCGATGCAACTGATCTTCCGATGATTGGTGCTACGGTTCGTGTGAAAGGTAGTGATGCAGCTACTATCACCGACCTTGATGGTAAGTTTCAGATAGACGTTCCCGAGGGTAGCGAATTGCTCATTAGCTATGTGGGCTTTGTGGATAAAATCGTGCGGATAGATAGCAAAAATATGTATGCCATAGTAATGGAAGAAGCTAGCAGAGCGCTCAACGAAGTAGTTGTTATCGGTTACGGTGTGGTAAAGAAGAAAGACCTTACCGGTGCGGTGGCAGCCGTGAAGGGAGAAGAGCTGGTGAACAAGCGTACAGCCATGCTTTCCAATGCATTGCAAGGATCACTCTCTGGTGTGATGGTGACGCGTAATAGCTCTGCTCCCGGTGCAGGAGCCGCCTCTATTCGTGTGCGTGGTATTACCACTATGGGTGAATCGAGCCCGTTAGTGATTGTAGACGGTGTGCAGAGTTCGCTCGACTATGTGAATTCTAATGATGTAGAGAGCATATCTGTATTGAAAGATGCTGCGGCTGCCAGTATCTATGGTTCGAAAGCTGCTGCTGGTGTTATCTTAGTTACTACCAAGCGCGGTAACGATACCGGTAAAATCAATCTGAAATATAATGCTGAATTTGGTTGGGAAATTCCTACCAAACAACCTAGTATGGTGGGAGTCACTCGCTACTTGGAGATGAGCAACGAGTTGAAATACAACGATAACCCTACTGGTGGTTTTTTCCAAGAATATACGGCTGACAAAACCAAGAATTGGGTGAAGTATAATGCTACTGATCCGAACAACTACCCCATTACCGATTGGACTGATCTGATTTTGAAGTCAAGTGCTCCCCGTATGACTCATACTCTCTCTGTATCAGGCGGTAACAAAGCGGTAAAGTCGGTAGCTACCCTTTCGTATGACGAAGTAGACGGTCTTTATGACGGTCGTGGTTTCCAACGCTACATGTTCCGTTCGAACAACGACTTTAATATCAATGATAAACTTAGTGCTCAAATAGACGTAAATATCCGTCATGCTAAGAGTACTGCCACAAACTATGACCCCTTTGATACCATGCGTAAAATGCCCGCTATTTACCCCGCAACCTGGGATGATGGTCGTTTAGCTTCGGGTAAGAGTGGTGCAAATCCTTATGGATTGCTTGTAGCCGGTGGTAATTCGGTAGCTCACAGTACGCAGGTGGCAGGTAAAGGTTCGCTAACCTTCAAGCCTATCAAGGGACTAAGCATCTCGGGTATCGTATCTCCTTTTATCAACTATCAAAAGAAGAAAGCGTTTAAAAACTCATGTGGATACACCTTGCCCGATGATCCCGAAACCTTTGGCGGTTATTTCGACTCTGGGAGCACTTGGACTACCAATTCGCTCACAGAAACTCGTAACGATGATTATAATGTCACTAGCCAGGCAATTGCCAACTATATGGGAACCTTTGGCAGTCATAATCTCACAGTAATGGCCGGTTTCGAAAACTACTATATGAAGAGCGAAAGTCTCGGTGCTGCGCGCGATAAATATGAACTGACCGGTTATCCTTACCTCAATATCGGTTCGGAAGATTTCCAAACCAATAGCGGTACAGGTTCAGAGTATACTTCAAACTCTGTTTTTGGCCGTGTTATTTATTCGTATGCCGATCGTTACCTGTTCCAGGCTAACGTACGTCACGATGGTAGTTCACGTTTTGCCAAAGGTTATCGTTGGGGTACTTTCCCTTCATTTTCAGCTGGTTGGGTAGCGAGTGAAGAGAAGTTCATGAAGAACCTCAAGTGGGATTGGCTCTCATTCTTGAAGTTGCGTGGTTCATGGGGTATGTTAGGTAACGAACGTATCGGCAGCAACTACTTCCCCTACATTGCTCTGATGAGTTTTGGTAATTCACTTTTCTATATGGCTGATGGAAGTGTAGTTTCTGATAAAACTGCTCGTCCTGCTGTGTTGGCTGTAGAAGATATTACTTGGGAAACGACTACCAGTACTGACTTAGGTCTGGATGTCAACTTTTTGAACAACCGTCTGCAGTTTCATTTCGATTACTATTGGAAAGAGACCAAGGACATGTTGCTGAATATTGAAATCCCTTACTTCATGGGATATAACAACCCTAGTACGAATGCAGGTAAGATGTCTACTCATGGTTATGATATTGAAGTGGCATGGAACGACCAGATAGGAGATTTTAAGTATGGTGTAAATGTGAATTTCTCCGACTTCCTTTCAAAGATTGATTATATGAATGATGGTGAGCAAATCAGCGGTGGTAAGATTAAACGTGCCGGCGTGCTCTTCAATGAATTCTATGGTTATGTGTGTGAGGGCATCTATCAAACTCAAGAAGAAGTGAACAACTCGGCTCGCACTAGTACTACCGTTACAGTTGGTGACTTGAAGTATCGTGACATCAGTGGTCCCGATGGTGTACCCGATGGCGTAATCAGTCCCGAATACGACCGTGTACCTTTGGGTAACTCACTGCCTCGTTTCCAGTATGGTGGTAGCCTTAACGCTTCGTACAAAGGCATTGACTTCAGTCTTGCTTTCCAAGGCATCGGCAAGCAAAATTCTTACCTCTCTACTTCTATGGTACAACCTTTGCGTGATAACTATGGTAACGTACCAGCCATTCTCGAGGGTAAATATTGGAGTCCTTTCAATACTACTGAAGAGAATTTAGCAGCCAAGTATCCCCGCCTTTCGAATGTGTCGAAGAGCAATAACTATGCTACCTCTAACTTCTGGATGTTCAACGGTTCATACTTCCGTTTGAAGAATATCACATTAGGCTATACCCTGCCTAAGAGTTGGACACAAAAAGCCGGTATAAACCGTGCCCGCTTCTATGTGAGTGGTAGTGACCTCTTTTGTTTGAGCAATTTCCCTAGTGGTTGGGATCCTGAAATGGGTACATCGGATTATCCTATTACCACCTCTTTAGTAATGGGTATACAAGTTAACTTTTAAATAAATAGGAATAGAATATGAAAACAAAGATATTATTAGCCGGAATGTGCCTGAGTCTTGCTGCTTGCGAGAGCATGGACTTGGTACCCAAATCGCAAGGTAATACCGAGTCTTGGTACACATCCGAAACAGAATTGCGTTTGGCTTCCAATGATTTCTATATTTTAGGTTATTGGCAAGAACCTCTTAGCTCATCCGAACAATGGTCGGACAACACAACCTATCGTCAGACGAACCGTAACCCGGGAAGTGGTGGAACCGTGCTTGATGGAACCCTGAACGGCCAGCAGTATGAAGTATATGCTTTGTGGCAGCAATCATTCAAACTTATTGCCCGCACCAACACAATGCTCGAAAATATTCACAAGGCAAAGGGTGCTGTGACCGAGGAAGTTTATAATCGTTATGCCGGTGAGGCTTATTTCTGTCGTGCCTGCAAATATGCTGAACTGATCTTCTTTTATGGTGATGTGCCCTATCAGGAAGAGACTATAACCATTTCCGAAGCTTTGCAACGTGGTCGCAGACCTAAAGCGGAAGTGATTCCTTTGGTGTATGCTGATTTCGATAAAGCCATTGCCGGTTTGCCTGAAAGCTATGGAAAAGACGAAAATATCCATCCTACCAAAGGAGCAGCCCTGGCTATGAAAGCGCGCTTTGCCCTCTATATGGGTGATTATGAGATAGCTGCACAAGCCGCCAAAGCTTGTATGGATCTTAAACTCTATTCTTTGGAACCTGACTATGCTAAACTTTTCAAGCAGAGCACCAAACTGAATGACGAGAAAGTGTTTGTGATACCTCGCTCCATTGAAAACGAAGTGATGCTCGATTCCTGGATTGTGAAGAACGGTCTTCCTCGTAATGCCGGAGGATATGGCTCATACAATCCCTCATGGGACCTCTTGGCCTCATATCTCTGTACTGACGGGCTACCTATTGACGAATCACCGTTGTTTGATCCTCGCAAGCCTTTCAAGAACCGTGACCCGCGTTGTACAATGACCATCGTTGAATTCAATACCGAGCACTGTGGTTTCGAATACGACCCCAGTCCTGCAGCTAAAACTGTAATGAACTATACCACAGGTAAGACACAAAGCAACCAAGATACTCGTATCGTGAATCAATATAGTTCATATACAGGATTGTTGTGGAAGAAAGGTATTGATGCTACGTGGACAGTAGACCAAAAGGTAGAACAAGACTATATCATAATGCGCTATGCTGACGTACTGTTGATTTATGCTGAAGCCATGATAGAACAGAACCTGATTGACGACAGCGTGCTGAAAGCCATTAATATGGTACGTGCTCGTGCTTATGGTGTGAATGTAACAGCTACTGATAGCTATCCTGCCGTGACCACTACCAACCAAACCGAACTGCGACGTGCCCTGCGTATAGAGCGCCGCATGGAGTTTGCTATGGAGAACCAACGCCTGCAAGACTTGATGCGCTGGAAATTGGCAGGAAAAGCATTGAATGGTTACAATTACATCATGCTTATCGACCCCACAGAATTGCTGAACAATATCGTGAACAAGAACCTCTGGTTCTGGGGAATGACTCCGCAAATCGACGAAGATGGTTTAGCAGACTTTGCAGCTCTCTTTAATGCCGGTTATTGTTCGCAGGGTGCTAAACGCATCTTCCCCGAACGCGAATATTTGTGGCCGCTGCCTACACATGATGTGGAGTTGTGTCCCAACTTGTTACCCAACAATCCGGGTTATTAATCCTATAAACTATTACGAACATGAAAACAATGCATTTATATAGAAACCTTGGAATGGTGGCTGTGGGAATGATGAGCATGCTTGCCACCTCGTGCGAAGAGGAGATAGACAATACTGCCTCACGCAACCAGTCGGAGATTGAGTTGACTCCTTCGGGCGAATATATTAAGCTCGATGAAAGTAAACCCAACGAGACAGCTTTTACGTTGAAGTGGAGCACCGCTCACAATTTTGGTGAAGATTATATCACAACTTATAAATACGAGATGCAGCTTATCGGTAGCGATGTTGCAAATATCAAGGAATTTGATGATGATGGTGAATTTCTTCGCTCGTACACCAACAAAGAGATGCAGGATATATTGGTCGATTACTTCGGTCTAACCACCAGTACCATTGGCGAAGTCCTTTTTACTGTTACAGCCAACTTTGAAGGTCCCCGTCTTATGGTGCCCGATATTGCTACTGCAACGGTGAAGTTCAAAACTTATGGCCCCAAACAGTATAAAGCTGATAACCTTTATGTGGGAGGTACTGCCGTAGGCGATGATAATATTAAGATGACGTTGAAAGACGAGACAAACAGAATTTATAGTTACGAAGGAGCTTTGGTTGCCGGTAAGATAAACTTCCCCGTTGACTATGCCGACGAATTGAATGCCATTGGCCCGGAAACCGCCGATGCCCCTATCACCACAGGTGAAATGGCAGGCGTCATATCCGATCGCGCTGAAGCCAATTCGTGGTTAATTCCATCTGCAGCTACCTATCGTATCACTGTGAATATGAGTAAACAGACGGTGAAGATAGTAGAAGCTGGTGCTGTAGTTGAAGCCGATCAGATATTCCTGGCTGGTAGTGCCGTAGGTGGGGAACAGATTGAGATGGCTCAAGCCCTCGAAAATGACCAGATCTATGCTTGGCGTGGTGCACTGAAAGCTGGTAACCTTTACATCCCGCTCACCTTCGAAGGTGAACAAGCGATGGCCATTGTACCGGAAATAGCTGATAGTCATGACATCGAAGATGGTCAATTGTCAACATTCGGACAAGTACTCATTAGCAAAGTGGATAAACAATATTGGACAATTCCGGCCGATGGAACTTACCGCATTGTATTGAATAAGGAGGAGAAATCTATTACCATCTATTCGACCGCTACCGATCTGAAACCACTCACCGTATCGTTCAACAATACCGAACTGGGGAAAAACCCATGGAGTCAGGAAGTCAATGTACTGCACATGTATGGTGGTTTCAATAGTTTTGCTTACGATTCGGGTATTGATGAAGAAACCGGAAAAAGCTTCAAGTACTGTCAAGTGAAGTATAACCTTATTCAGAGTGTTGCCAATCCGAAAGTATTCGTTTATAAAGGTGATGTATTGCCACGTAATGAATATAAGGATAATTATGGGAAGACAAATGCCGGTTGGGTGAACTTCAGCACGCTGCGATATGCTAATAACGGATGGTTCGTTGGTTCTACTGCTGATGCTGTTCGTAATAGCTACAATGGATACACCACAGTAACAGCAGGTAAGATAGAAGGAGCCGTAACAGGTCAGGGCAATAACCGCTATGCTTATTTCCTCATCCCGGAGGGCTGTAACTATGTGGTAGTGGACCTGGAGAACAACACTGTACTCTTTGATATTAAATAAATCCAAAATGAAAGAATAAGAGGTGGAGCTTTTATCACTTCACTTCTTATTCTACCTTTAAATGATAACAATAAACGAGATATATTTTATGAACAAAATAATAAAAAACAGCATCAAGACCTTGTCGATGTGTCTGCTGGCTACTACGCCTTTCATTGGCACTGCTTGTTCAGACGATGATGCCCCTATAACCGATTATAGTTGGAACATTGAAGGCAACACGACCGTCAATATCATGCCCGAACGCTACCAACTGCAGCGTAACCCTATGAGTGGATGGGTCATTTACGCGGGTATTGGAAGTGGTATGATGATGGATTTCTGGGATCTTTATGATAACTTCGAGTCGTCAGAAGGTACTGTGAAGGTATCTGACTATGGTAATACGCTCTACGTTCGTGGTCTTTGGAGTAACTTTAATCCTGAAAAAGGCAAATATGTATGGGATGAAAGTGTACAGACTGAACCTGCCAAGCGTTTTCGTATGCTGGTGGAAGGAGCTAAAGAACGAAACTTGAAGCTCGCCTTTACCTTTGTGTGTGATAGTCGTGACAAACATGAAGATGCCTGTCCCGATTATGTAAAAGATGCCGGTGCTGAAGGATTTACCACTACTACCGGTAGTGTAAACGTATGGACACCTTATCCGGACGATCCCATTTTCCAGAGGGAGTATGAAGAGTTCCTTACTGCTTTTGCAGCCAAATACAATGATCCTGATGTCACTCAATTTGTGAGTGGTTTTGGATTAGGCAAATGGGGCGAGACTCACACCCTGAAATACTCTACAGGTGATGAAGCTCCTAGACAAGCAGTATTTGAATGGATTACAGACGTAATGTCACGCCTTTTCACTAAAGTGCCTATCATGATTAATTATCATCGCTGTTTGCTTAGTGGCAAAGAGTTTAGTGATACCGATACCGATGTAGCTGCCGATATGGTGAAACGTGCCGTAGCCAAAGGCTTCTGTTTGCGTCACGATGCTTTCGGCATGAAGCAATATTATAAGGATTGGGAGCGTGGCATCAGTACTACCTATCATGGTATCGTACCTATCACTATGGAAGGTGGTTGGGTAGAATCATCACACGGTGGTTCTATTGCCGGTGATGGTTACAAGAATTTTGCCGAGGTGCGCCAGGGAGAATATGATGAAGCCAAGGGTGGTTATGTCAACATGATGGACCTCCGCTTTGATACCAACGTGAACAAAGGTGAAACTCATTCTTGGTTCAATACAGCTTTCCATTTGGTGAAGGAGTTTATTGCCGAAGGTGGTTACCGTCTCTATCCCGACCGTCTGTCTATTCCTACTATAGCTCGTAGTGGCAGTAGTGTATCACTTACTCACCGCTGGTCGAACTTGGGTTGGGGTTACTGTCCTACCAATTTGCCGCAGTATGGTGACAAGTACAAACTTGCTATCGCTCTGCTCGATAAGAATACAGAGGAGCCCGTCCGCATCTATATAGAAGACAAAGCAAACATTGCCACTTGGATGAAGGGAGCTCCCAAGACTTACACTACTAATATCAAACTCACTGATGTAGCCGCAGGGAATTACATTTGGGCAGTAGGATTGGTAGATACTACCAAAGAGAATGCCATTGGTATCTTAATTTCAGCCCGCGATGAGTATCAAACCTCCAAAGGTTGGGTGAAAGTGGGTGATATAACTATTCAATAATTAAAAAACGCTGTGCTATGATGAAAAAAATCTTACTGACATGCATAGCCGTAGCCTGTAGCCTTGTGGCTGTAGCCGGAGAACTGCTTATCGAAGCAGAAAGCTTCAGCCAGCGAGGCGGCTGGGTGCTCGACCAGCAGTTCATGGATCAAATGGGTTCACCCTATCTCATGGCACATGGCATGGGTATTCCTGTGGCCGATGCTACGGCAGAAATCAATATTCCCCAGGCGGGCACTTACTATGTATATGCCCGCACCTACAACTGGACTTCACCTTGGACCGATGCCGAAGGGCCCGGAAAGTTTCGTCTGGCTTTAGGTGGTAAGTTACTGAAAACTACGTTGGGACACACCGGTAATTCCTGGCAATGGCAGTCCGCCGGCAAGGTCGTATTAAAAGCAGGTACTATCACCCTTGCTTTGAAAGACCTTACAGGTTTTAATGGTCGTTGTGATGCCATCTATCTCACGACTGATATGAATGCGCAACCCACTGCATGGGGCGAGGCAGAGACAGCTGCACTTCGTGCCCGCTTGCAACAACAACAAACGGTGCCCACCCATCAGTACGACTTTGTGGTAGTGGGAGGAGGCGTAGCCGGCATGTGTGCCGCTACGGCTGCTGCCCGGTTAGGTTGTAGGGTGGCATTAGTGAACGATCGTCCTGTACTGGGTGGTAATAACTCGTCGGAGATACGTGTACACCTGGGTGGTATCATCGAAAAGGGACCCAACGAGGGGTTAGGTCGTATGATACGCGAATTCGGTCATGAACGTTCCGGTAATGCCCAACCGGGTGACTATTATGAAGATCAGAAAAAGGAAGACTTTATAGCTGCCGAAAAGAATATCACCCTTTATGCTTCGCAACGTGCTGTGGCCGTAAAGATGCAGGGTGATCGCATAGCATCAGTCACTATTCAACATATTGAGACGGGTGAACAAACCGAACTTACCGCTCCTCTTTTTAGTGACTGCACTGGCGATGCTACCATAGGCTACTTAGCCGGTGCCGATTGGACTATGGGACGTGAAGGCCGCGATGAATATGGCGAAAGTCTCGCTCCCGAGCAGCCCGACTCGCTAGTGATGGGCGCATCGGTACAATGGTATAGCAAGGACATGAAGAAGAAGACCTCTTTCCCCCGCTTCGAATATGGTATGCGCTTTGGCGCTGATAATTGCGAGCCTGTAACTATGGGCGAATGGAAATGGGAAACAGGAATGAACCGTAATCAAATCACCGAGGCTGAACGCATACGCGACTATGGACTTTTGGTGGTATATTCCAATTGGAGCTATCTGAAGAATCACTATGCGGATCGTAAAAAGTATGCCAACCGTTCACTCGATTGGGTGGCGTATGTTTCCGGTAAACGTGAATCTCGCCGCCTTCTGGGCGACTATGTGTTAGCACAAGACGATATAGACAAAAATGTGGCGCACGAGGATGCTTCGTTTACTACCACTTGGAGTATCGACCTCCACTTCCCCGATAGCGTGAACAGTGTGCGTTTTCCTGATAATGAATTCAAGTCGGCAACGGTGCATCGTTGGATTCATCCTTACGCTGTCCCTTATCGTTGTCTTTATTCGCGCAATGTGGATAACCTCTTTATGGCAGGTCGTAATATGAGTTGCACACACGTAGCCTTGGGTACGGTGCGTGTGATGCGTACTACTGGTATGATGGGTGAAGTAGTAGGTATGGCAGCCGGACTCTGTCATAAGCATGGCGTAGAACCGCGTGATATCTATCATCATCATCTGCCCGAATTAAAGCAGCTTATGCAGGCAGGCTTGGGCAAACACAATGTACCCGATAACCAACGTTTCAACGAACCCAACAAGTTGTTGGAGGCTCCGGCTTACATCAAACCGCAGACAAACTATGAGTAAAAAAAGTATTATCACGATATTTCTCTCAACCATATTGGGATTGCCGCTTTGGGGAGGACAGCACTATTATGCTTTCCTGAAAGGTGATACACTACGTATGGGCAATAACTACATGGAGCGTACCATGCTGTGGAATAATGGTACACCTGTCACCATTAGCCTCACCGATAAGCTATGTGGAAAAATAATCCCGGCTCAAGGCAAAGAGCCCGACTTCTCGATTGTGAAAGGCATCCCTACAGCTGCTACTTTCACTGTGAATGAGATTCCAACGAATGGTATACATGCCAGCTATTTGCAAGCCACTGTGGCTTGCACCATCGGTTCTCTAAGTATAGAACGTCGCTATCGCATTTATGCAGACTGTCCCGCCATTGCCTGCGATACCTATCTGAAAGGACAAGTAGAACTTTACCAGAATAAAGATGATAATCGTTCTAATGCCGATCGTAAAAATATAGAGCACACAGCCGATATGACTACGGGGGTGAAAACTCCGACGATTGACAGATTGCAACTTTCCGGTAATCATTGGCGTGCCCGTACGGTAGAGTTCTTCGACTATACTGATTGGAACGACAATCTGGTGACAGAACGTACCTGGCTTCCTTACCGTCGCAATACCTATCGTGGTAATCTGCTTTTTGCTCACGATGTGGCTACCCGGCAAGGTTTCTTTTTCTTGAAAGAGGCTCCTTGCAGCAGTACCCAATTACATTATAATGGTTCCGACTTCGTGGCCGACTTTAGCGATTTTATGGTAGTGGGTCTGGGCATTGCATCTGATGATGTGAAACCGGATAGCTGGACTCGTGTTTATGGATGCGTTACCGGTGTCTATACCGGAGATGAACAAGAAGCACTAACAGCATTGCGCCTTTATCAAAAACAACTGCGCCACCACACCGCCGCACAGGATGAGATGATTATGCTCAATACCTGGGGCGACCGTAGTCAGGATGCTAAAATAGATGAGGCTTTCTGTCTGGCCGAGCTAGACCGTGCCGCACGTCTGGGTGTCACCCTCTTTCAACTGGACGATGGTTGGCAGAGCGGAAAAAGCCCCAACTCAAAGACAGCCGGAGGCAGCTTTAAAGATATTTGGAAAAATGCCGATTACTGGACGCCCAATCCCACGAAATTCCCTCATGGACTGAAACGCATTGTAGAGAAAGGAAAGAAATTGGGTATTCGTATCGGATTATGGTTCAATCCTAGTATACAGAATGATTTTGCCGATTGGCAAAAAGATGCGCAAGTCATTATCGGGCTTTACAAGGAGTATGGCATCTGCTGTTTCAAGATAGATGGCTTACAAATACCTACTAAAACAGCCGAACAGAATTTACGCCGGTTGTTTGATACCGTGTTAGCACAAACCAACCATGAGGTGATTTTCAACCTCGATGCCACTGCCGGTCGTCGCGGTGGATATCATTATATGAATGAGTATGGCAATATCTTTCTGGAAAACCGTTATACCGATTGGGGCAACTATTATCCTTATCGCACCTTGCGTAATCTTTGGATGCTGTCTCGCTATGTACCGGCCGAGAAGATGCAGATAGAATTCCTGAATAAATGGCGTAATGCCAATAAGTACAGCACTACCGATCCATTTGCTCCCGCTCGTTATAGTTTCGACTACCTCTTCGCCATCACCCTGGCGGCACAGCCATTGGCTTGGATGGAGGCTTCGAACCTGCCCGAAGAGGCTTATGCTACGGCAACTCTGCTCAAGGAATATCAACCCTTGCAACTTCAATTTCATCAAGGCATCATATTGCCCATTGGTGAAGAACCTTCGGGACGCTCGTGGACAGGATTTCAATCAATAGTCTCTGACACGCAAGGTTATCTCATTATTTACCGCGAAGACAATGATATAGCCAAAAGAACCATTGATACTTGGCTTCCGGAAGGCAAGAAGGTAACTTTTACTCCTTTGATGGGAAATGGCAAAAAGTTTGTTGCTGAAGTTGGTGTACAGGGTAAAGTAAGTTTCGAGCTGAATGATAAGAATTCTTTCACTCTTTATCAATATCAGGTAAAACCATGAAAAGACTATAAACAATAATGGAATTATGATAAAAAGTTTGCGTTCTGTTTTTCTTGCTTTGTTTGTTGCCGTGCAATTCGTTGTGTACGGGCAACCGGCGGAAAGGCTGATTCAAGTGCTGGTCACTCCCGACCACACCAATTGGTTGTATCAACCGGGAGAAAAAGTGAAATTCAAAGTAGCTGTACTGAAATGCAATATTCCACAGGATCATCTGGAAGTGCGTTATGAGATTTCGGAAGATATGATGAAACCTCATCAGACAGGTAAACAACCTTTGAAGAATGAAAAGCTCGAAATTAATGCAGGTACAATGAAAAAAGAGGGTTTTCTGCGTTGCCGTGCTTTTGTCAGTTATCAAGGGCGTGAATATGAAGGTGTAGCTACTGTCGGCTTTGATCCGGAGAAGCTACAACCGACTACTCCGTTGCCCGCCGATTTTCTTGAATTCTGGAAGAGCACCAAAGAAGCCGCTGAAAAGTGGTCGCTGGAACCTATAATGACTTTATTGCCGGAAAAGTGTACGGACAAAGTGAATGTATATCATGTTTCTTTTGCGAATAATGACTATGCATCCCGTATGTATGGCATCCTTTGTGTGCCGAAAGCTCCCGGAAAATATCCGGCCATCTTGAAAGTACCGGGTGCGGGTATCCGCGCATATAACGGGGAGCCCGAACGTGCCGGAAATGGTTTTATCATTTTGGAAATCGGTATTCACGGCATTCCGGTCAACCTGACGGGGGATGTATATCACCGACTTTATAACGGGGCCTTGAAGAATTACCATTCATTCAATACGGATGATCGGGATAAGTATTATTATAAACGGGTTTATACAGGCTGTGTAAGAGCCATTGATTTCATTTACACACTTCCCGAATTTAATGGTAATCTGGCAACTTTCGGTGGAAGCCAGGGCGGAGCACTTTCCATAGTGATTGCCGGACTGGATAACCGTGTCAAAGGATTAGTTTCTTTCTATCCGGCTTTGTGTGATATTGCAGGCTATGCTCATGGTCGCGCAGGAGGTTGGCCGCACATGTTTAAGGATGAAAGGAACCGGACACCGGAGAAGATTAAAACCATTCAGTATTTTGATGTAGTCAACTTTGCCCGGCAGGTTAAAGTACCGGGATTCTATACTTTCGGTTATAATGATATGGTCTGTCCGCCTACCACCACTTATTCGGCTTACAACATGATTAATGCTCCGAAAGAGTTGTTCGTGGCCGAAACGACTGCCCATTATGCCTATGCAGAGCAGTGGAGTGCTGCCTGGAACTGGGTGATGAATTTCCTGAAGAATGAATCGAGAAACGAATAATGTATAAATACCACAAACTAATAGATAAATGAAAATAGGTAAGAAATTAAATCTATGTCTGTTGTTGCTGATCGCTTTTGCAGGAAGCGTTGCGGCACAGGAACTGATAACGAATGTCTACGGTCGTGACATTCATTCACTGAATGGTAAATGGAATGCCATTATCGACCTGTACGATCAGGGACAACGAATGAAAATCTATGAAAATCAGCAACCGAAAGGAAATACTGATTTCTACGAATATGCATTCGAAGGCGGCTTGCGTCTTAATGTCCCGGGAGACTGGAACTCGCAGTCGCCCGAACTGAAATATTATGAGGGTACTGTATGGTATGCGCGTCATTTTGATGCCAAACGTCTGGCAGACAAGCGTCAGTTTCTTTATTTCGGTGCTGTCAGCTATCGTTGCAAAGTCTACCTGAACGGAAAAGAAATAGCAGAACATGAAGGTGGCTTCACCCCTTTCCAAGTAGAAGTGACGGACCTGTTGAAAGATGGCGATAACTTCCTGGCAATAGAAGTGAACAATCGTCGTACCAAGGACGCCATTCCTGCTATGGCGTTCGATTGGTGGAATTATGGCGGCATCACAAGAGATGTGTTGCTGGTGAAAACTCCCCGCACATTTATAGAAGATTACTTCATCCAACTGGATAAAAATGCTCCCGACCGGATCATTGCCCGTGTACGTCTTTCTGATAAAAAGGCAGGTGAAAAGGTGACAGTCGCCATCCCCGAACTTAAAATCAATGCGGAACTTACTACTGATGCGGAAGGAAAAGCGGAAACCGTATTGAATGCAAAGAAACTGCAACGCTGGTCGCCCGAAGAACCGAAACTCTATGGTGTGAGCATCTCTTCAAATACCGACCGCGTGGAGGAACAAATAGGCTTCCGTAACATCACAGTGAAAGGAACGGATATTTACCTGAACGGGAAACCGACATTTATGTGTTGCATCTCTTTCCATGAAGAGATTCCGCAGCGCATGGGACGTGCTTTCTCGGAAGCCGATGCAGCCATGTTGCTGAATGAAGCTAAGGCGCTTGGTGTGAACATGATTCGTCTGGCACATTATCCGCAAAATGAATACACGGTACGCTTGGCAGAAAAGATGGGTTTCCTTCTCTGGCAGGAAATTCCTATTTGGCAAGGCATTGACTTTACAGACAAAGATACCCGTAAGAAAGCACAGAAGATGCTTTCTGAAATGATAAAGCGCGATCAGAATCGTTGTGCAGTAGGTTACTGGGGTGTTGCCAATGAAACACAGCCTTCCAAAGAACGGAATGATTTTTTGACTTCCCTGCTTGAAACAGGCAAACAACTGGATACTACCCGTCTGTATGTCGCCGCTTTTGACCTTGTGCGCTTTAACAGTGAGAAACAGCGTTTTGTAATGGAAGATTCCTTTACTTCCCAATTGGATGTTGTAGCAATCAATAAATATATGGGCTGGTATCATCCATGGCCTGTAGAACCGAAAGATGCAATCTGGGAAGTAGTGACGGACAAACCGTTGATTATTTCTGAATTTGGTGGTGAAGCACTGTACGGTCAGTCCGGCGATGAGAATGTAGTCAGCTCCTGGAGTGAAGAGTATCAGGCACGTCTGTATAGAGACAATATCCGTATGTTCGACAATATCCCTAACCTGCGTGGAGTATCTCCCTGGATTCTGTTCGACTTCCGTTCTCCGTTCCGTTTCCACCCCACTAATCAGGATGGCTGGAACCGCAAAGGGTTAATATCCGATCAGGGAATGCGCAAGAAGGCATGGTATCTTATGAGAGATTATTACATGAAAAAAAGAAATAACTAAAAGTACTTATGATAAAGCATTTCAGAATAAAGAATAATTTTCTGTTGAGCGGATTATTCTTTTTAGTAACGTTATTTTCTGTTGGCAGTTCGTTGGTTTCCTGCTCGGACTCGGAGAAGATTGTAACCCAGACAGAAGAAAAAATAGTATATGTAGATGGAAACTGGATGGTGGTTGCTTCTAAGGAAGTCACTGTCATGACTGGTGAATCTGTCATTCTGAACGTATCGGTTGGTGGTGAAGAAGAGCTGAAACCGGAATATACCTGTACTTCCAAAGATGCAAACATCGCTACAGTAGCTGTCAGCGAAGATAATAATAGCATTATTATTACGGGTGTTGCGGACGGTAGCACAGCGATTTCTATCGAATGTCCTACAAATACAAAACCGCTAGTTGCTACAATTCCGGTGACCGTAAAGCAAAATGCCATACGAATACTGGCAATTGGCAATAGTTTCTCGCAGGATGCCGTTGAGCAATATCTGTATGAACTGGCAGAAGCGGCAGGCTATGAGTTAATTATCGGAAATATGTATATTGGCGGCTGTGACCTGGATAAGCATTGGGCTAACTTCCAGTCGGATGCCGCTGCTTATGAATATCGTAAAATAGTAAAAGGCGAGAAAGTAGGTAAAACCGGTTATAAACTATCACAGGGATTGGCGGATGAAAACTGGGATTATATCAGTCTGCAACAGGCGAGCGGTAAATCCGGTAAATACGAAACATATACGGTATTGGCTGATTTGATTGCAGGAATAAAGGAACGTTGTCCGAAAGCTAAACTGCTGTGGCATCAGACTTGGGCATACGCTTCCAGTTCCACTCATGAAAGTTTCCCGGATTATGATAGCAACCAGATGACGATGTATTCTTCTATCGTAACGGCTGCACGACAGGCTATGATGAATCATACGGATTTGAGCCTGTTGATTCCTTCGGGGACAGCCATACAGAACGGCCGCACCTCATTCCTGGGTGATGCATTCAACCGTGACGGTTATCATCTGGAGGTTACTTACGGGCGATATACTGCTGCCTGCACCTGGTTTGAGATGATTACGGGACAAAACGTTGTTGGCAACCCGTATGCTCCCGAAACGATTGACCCGCAGGTAGTGAAGATTGCACAAAATGCTGCCCATTACGCTGTGCAAAAACCTGATGAAGTGACCGATTTGGTTGACTTCAAGCAACCGGAAATATCTGACACCGACTTGAAAGCCCCCATCTATATTGATTTTGGTCCGACTTCACTTTCTGCCACTCCGTGGAATAATATAACTTCTCATCAGGAAAGTTCAACCACCAGCTGGATAAAAGATGCGGAAAACAATTATACGAATATTGGTGTCAGAGTGCTTGACGGATTTACTGCGACTCATGCTGGAGTCGGTTCCGAACCGGCTAGCCCAGTGACGGTGGATGGCGTGGAATTTCCTCTGACTGCATGGAAAGACGGTTTGTTAGTGAAAGGAGAGAAAAACCAGGGTGATGTAGGTCCGGGAAGAATAGAAATCTCTCAACTGGATGTAGCCCGGAAATATAATTTCACTATTTTAGCCATCCGTTTCAATGGAAGCAAAGACGCCCGTATCTCTTCTTATAAATTGGTAGGTAAAACGGAGAGTGCAGTTAAAGAAGTGAAGACAGGTATCAAGGATGCTGCCTCGTTTGCTGCCGCAAACTTCGAGGAGTACATTGCCAAGTTTGAGAATGTAGAACCGGATTCGGAGGGAAAGGTCATTGTCGAGGTGAAAGGGCTTGATACCGGTAGTGCCGCGGAAGGACATATCAATGCACTATGCATTAGCCTGGCGAAATAAGGTTTGTTTTTTATCATATTGATTACAATGAAGCAATATAGAAATATAGTGATTTGTATGTGCATACTGCTCCTTCTTGCCGGAGGAGCATATGCCCAGCAAAAAACGGTCAGAATACTTGCCATTGGCAACAGTTTTTCCCAAGATGCCGTGGAGCAATATCTGCATGAACTTGCGGAAGCCGAAGGCATTTCAACCATAATCGGCAATATGTTTATTGGTGGCTGTTCTCTGGAACGCCATGTGAAGAATGCACGTGAAAATGCTCCTGCCTATGCCTACCGGAAAATCGGTACGGATGGAAAGAAACGGGAAAAAGGCAAAATGTCTTTGGAAATGGTGTTGGCGGATGAAGACTGGGATTATGTCAGCCTGCAACAGGCAAGTACTTTTTCCGGAATGTATGAGACGTATGAAGCCCCTCTTCCCGAGCTCATCGAGTATGTAAAAGCCCGTCTTCCCAAGAAAACAAAGTTGATGCTGCACCAGACTTGGGCGTATGCATCCACTTCCAATCACGGTGGATTTAAAAACTACAACCGCGATCAGCTGACGATGTATCACGCAATTGTAGATGCAGTGAAAAAAGCAGGTAAGGCATATAAGATTAAGATGATTATCCCTACGGGCACTGCCATACAGAATGCCCGTACCTCTTTCATTGGCGATCATATGAACCGTGACGGACATCATCTGGATGTGAAAGTCGGACGTTATACTGCTGCCTGCACTTGGTTCGAACGTATCTTCAAACGCAATGTAATCGGAAATCCTTATGCCCCGGAGAGCCTGGATGAGGCTCGAAAAGCTGTTGCCCAGAAAGCTGCTCATGCAGCAGTGAAGCATCCGTATAAGGTGACTGATTTATCTGAAAGACAATAAAAAGAAGCCATATTGTGGCTGTCTGATAAAGCTATATTTATATACTAATTAACCGACGAGAACACCGATGAGAAAGAAAGTATTGGTTTACGGATTATGTTTGCTAGGTTCTATATGCACCCTTTCGGCAAAAGATAAAAAAGATGTTGCACTATATAAAGATCCGAAGGCTCCGATAGAGAAACGCGTAAATGATCTCCTATCCCGCATGACTTTGGAAGAGAAAGTGATGCAGCTTAATCAATATACCCTGGGACGGAATAACAATGTGAATAATGTAGGTGAAGAAGTGAAGAAAGTGCCCGCAGAAATCGGTTCTCTGATTTACTTCGAAACAAATCCCGCACTGCGTAATAGTATGCAGAAAAAAGCAATGGAAGAGTCTCGTCTGGGTATTCCTATTATTTTCGGCTACGATGCAATTCATGGTTTCCGTACCATGTATCCTATTTCGTTGGCACAGGCTTGTTCCTGGAATCCGGATTTGGTAGAGCAGGCGTGTGCTGTATCTGCACAGGAAGCGCGTATGTCGGGAGTGGACTGGACTTTCTCACCGATGATTGACGTGGCTCGTGATCCCCGCTGGGGACGTGTGGCAGAGGGTTATGGTGAAGATCCTTATACAAACGGGGTATTCGGTGCAGCTTCCGTCAAAGGTTATCAAGGAGATGACTTGTCAGCAGAAAACCGTATGGCAGCTTGTCTGAAACATTATGTAGGTTACGGGGCATCCGAAGCCGGGCGTGACTATGTCTATACCGAGATATCCAAACAAACTCTTTGGGATACTTATCTGCTCCCTTACGAGATGGGTGTGAAAGCAGGTGCGGCAACACTGATGAGTTCCTTTAATGATATCAGCGGTGTGCCGGGTTCGGCCAATCCTTACATAATGACCGAGATATTAAAGAAACGTTGGGGGCATGATGGATTTATTGTTTCCGATTGGGGAGCCATCGAACAGTTGAAAAATCAGGGATTGGCAGCGACCAAAAAAGAAGCAGCCTGGCATGCGTTTACTGCCGGTCTTGAAATGGATATGATGTCTCATGCTTACGACCGCCATTTGCAGGAGTTGGTAGAAGAGGGCAGAGTATCGGTAGCTCAAGTAGATGAAGCTGTACGTCGTGTTCTACTTTTGAAATTCCGTCTCGGCCTGTTCGAACGTCCTTATACTCCCGCAACAAGTGAGAAAGAACGTTTCTTCCGTCCGCAAAGTATGGATATTGCAGCCCGGCTTGCGGCGGAATCCATGGTCTTGCTGAAAAATGAAAACAAAACATTACCGCTGACTGATAAAAAGAAGATTGCCGTGATAGGACCAATGGCAAAAAATGGTTGGGACTTGTTGGGTTCCTGGTGTGGTCATGGAAAAGATACGGACGTTGCCATGCTTTATAATGGACTGGCTACTGAATTTGCAGGAAAAGCTGAATTGCGTTATGCAGCAGGCTGTGCTACGAAAGGAGATAACAGAGAAGGATTTGCAGAAGCATTGGAAGCTGCACGCTGGTCTGATGTAGTTGTTCTTTGTTTGGGTGAGATGATGACCTGGAGTGGTGAGAATGCTTCCCGTTCTTCTATCGCATTACCGCAGATTCAGGAAGAGCTGGCCGCAGAACTGAAGAAAGCCGGAAAGCCTATCGTACTGGTATTGGTGAATGGACGTCCGTTGGAATTGAATCGTCTGGAACCGATTTCCGATGCTATACTGGAAATCTGGCAACCGGGTGTGAATGGTGCGCTGCCGATGGCCGGTATATTATCAGGACGTATCAACCCATCCGGTAAACTTGCCATGACATTCCCTTATTCAACGGGACAAATTCCTATTTATTACAATCGCCGCAAGAGCGGACGTGGACATCAAGGATTCTATAAAGATATAACAAGCGATCCGTTATATCCGTTCGGGCATGGATTAAGTTATACCGAATTTAAGTATGGCACCGTTACTCCTTCTGCTACTAAAGTGAAGCGCGGCGATCGATTGTCTGTAGAAGTGACTGTCACTAATGTCGGTGCTCGCGATGGAGCAGAGACTGTTCATTGGTTTATATCCGATCCGTATTGCTCGATTACCCGCCCGGTGAAAGAACTGAAACACTTTGAAAAACAGTTGATTAAAGCCGGAGAAACGAAGACTTTCCCTTTTGACATAGACATGGAACGTGATTTCGGTTTTGTCAATGAGGATGGTAAACGGTTCCTTGAAGCCGGAGAATATCATATTTTGGTACAGGGACAGACCGTTAAAATAGAACTGATAGACTAGTTGGTTTTTAACAATGCTATATTAATACAAAATCACCATGAAAAAGAAAATAGGAGGCATAGGTTTATGTATGCTTGCATGGAGCATATTAACCTGTGCGCAGACAATCACTCCCCAAGCCGAACAACGTGCCAGGGAAATTGTATCTAAAATGACTTTGCAAGAGAAAATAGAGTATATCTCCGGATATACCAGCTTCTCGCTTCGTGCAATCCCCCGTTTGGGAATTCCTGAAATCAAACTGGCGGACGGACCGCAGGGAATTCGTAATCATGCCCCCAAGAGCACTCTCTATCCTTCCGGAATACTTTCCGCTTCTACCTGGAACCGGAGTCTGCTTTATCAACTGGGGCAAGGATTGGGACAGGATGCCAAAGCCAGAGGAGTGAATATACTGCTCGGACCGGGAGTAAATATCTACCGTGCTCCTATGTGTGGACGTAACTTTGAATACTTTGGCGAAGACCCTTATTTAACGGGTGAAACGGCTAAACAATATATCCTGGGCGTGCAATCGGAAGGAGTTATTGCCACCATCAAGCACTTTGCAGCTAATAATCAGGAATGGAGCCGTCATCATGCCAGTTCGGACATAGACGAACGTACTTTGCACGAGATTTATTTTCCGGCCTTTCGGAAAGCTGTACAGGAAGCGAATGTAAGTGCTGTAATGAACAGCTATAATCTTCTGAACGGTGTCCATGCTACCGAACATAAATGGTTGAATATTGATATCTTGCGTAATCTCTGGGGATTTAAAGGTATCTTAATGTCGGACTGGACTTCCGTATATTCTGCCGTAGGAGCCGCTAATGCCGGACTTGATCTTGAAATGCCGAAAGGACGTTTTATGAATGTCGACAATCTTATACCTGCTATCAAAAACGGTACGGTGACGGAAGAAACCATCAATCTGAAAGTGCAGCATATCTTGCAGACCTTGATTGCTTACGGCATGCTGGATAAGGAACAGAAAGACAGTAACATCGCGCAGGATAATCCTTTTTCCCGCCAGGCTGCTTTAGAACTGGCGCGTGAAGGTGTAGTCTTACTGAAGAATGAAGGAAATCTACTCCCCTTAAAAGGAAAGACTGCTGTGATGGGGCCCAATGCCGACCGCATTCCTACCGGTGGTGGAAGTGGTTTTGTAACTCCATTTTCTACGGTATCTGTTAGTGAGGGACTGGAAAAACTGAAAAAAAAGAACCTCGTTCTGTTGACGGACGATGTGATTTATGAGGATATTCTTCATGAATTTTACGCGGATGCCGCTCGGCAGACGAAAGGATTTAAAGCCGAATATTTTAAGAATAAAATGCTTTCGGGACAACCGGAGGTCACTCGTACAGAAGCATCAGTTGATTATGACTGGCAATATGGAGCACCACTGGAAGGTTTTCCGGAAGATGGATTTTCTGTCCGTTGGACAGCCAGTTATATGTCTCAAAAGGATGGATTATTAAAACTATCCATTGGTGGCGATGATGGTTATCGCCTGTTTGTGAATGATAAGCATATTACAGGCGACTGGGGTAATCATTCATATTCAAGCCGTGAAGTGGAACTGCCGGTTGAGGCAGGTAAAGAATACAGCTTCCGAATCGAGTTTTTTGATAATATCTCTTCAGCAATTATCCGTTTTAAAGCATCCAGGCTGAATGAAGAGAAACTTCGTCAAGGATTGGCAAAGGTGGATAATGTTGTATTCTGTACCGGTTTCAATAGCAATACAGAAGGGGAGGGGTTCGATCGCCCGTTTGCTCTGTTACATTATCAGGAATTATTCATTCAGAAAGTAGCTTCTCTGCATCCGAATCTGGTAGTAGTGTTAAATGCTGGCGGTGGAGTTGACTTTACCTCTTGGCATGAGGCTGCAAAAGCGATTTTGATGGCATGGTATCCCGGACAGGAGGGTGGACAGGCAATAGCCGAAATATTGACAGGAAAGATTTCTCCGAGTGGTAAGTTGCCGATTTCTATCGAAAAGAAATGGGAAGATAATCCGGTGCATGACAGCTATTATGAGAATCTGAAAGCGGAAATTAAGCGTGTCGATTATTCAGAGGGTGTTTTCGTTGGCTATCGGGGATATGACCGTTCGGGCAAAGAACCTTTTTATCCATTTGGTTATGGGCTGTCTTATTCTACTTTCGCTTATAGTAATTTAGCTGTGGAGAAAACCGGTGAACATCAGGTGACGGTTAGCTTTGATATAAAGAATACAGGAAAAATGGATGCTTCGGAAATAGCCCAAGTATATGTGCATGATGTAGAATCTTCCGTTCCCCGTCCTTTGAAAGAACTGAAAGGCTATGATAAGGTGTTCTTGAAGAAAGGAGAGACACAACGCCTTTCTATTGTATTGAATGAAGACGCATTTTCTTATTACGATATGAATCAACACCGCTTTGTAGTAGAAAAGGGTGTATTTGAGATTCTTGTCGGTCCGGCTTCCAATCAATTACCTTTAAAGGCTGCGATTGAATTATAATTACTGAATGGTGAATTGACAAATAAATAATTAAAACTTAATCGACTCTATAAAGTTTGAAAATGCAAAAAGTAAGCGTCTCCGCGATTCTATATAGTGTATTAAAATAAAAAGGCTAATGATCCC